>Ga0066849_10000433_pt1 | contig 16827 bp, 5 predicted proteins | sample ETNtaG_9_FD_65492 | JGI IMG/M metagenome (GOLD analysis project Ga0066849, IMG submission 65492) | Marine microbial and viral communities from oxygen minimum zone, Eastern Pacific Ocean - ETNP201406SV69 | ecosystem: Environmental > Aquatic > Marine > Oceanic | place: Pacific Ocean: Eastern... | reverse complement strand
TACATTTAATCCTGGATTAGTATTTTGGTTTTGTATAACAGAAATACCTGTTCCACCATCTGTTGTAATTTTTAATCCCGTTGATCCAGTAGCACCTGTTGCATCTTGATTTATATCAACAACTGCTCTAGAAGAAGTAGAGCTATTATTATCTGTTATAGCAAGCATAGAACTTGTCATAGTATGAGAAGTTCCTGTTCCTAATCCATGAACTAATGTCATCGCATGACCCGTGGTCACATTAGCCCGCAATTCAAAAACATTTGCAGTACAGCCGGCAGTATTCGCATCAACACGAATTCCTTGTTGATCCGCATCATTTAAATCTACCCAAATTCCTGTTGTACCATCAGTCGATCCCACATTTACATGTAATTTACCTGATTGAGCCCCAACTGTATCTCCACCCACAATTTGCATATAACCACCATTTTCATTTCCAAATACAACCGTATTAGCGGCATCGGTAACAATATGTAAAGAATCTGTAGCATGATTATAAAGTACACCTCCAACATCAGCATTATCAGGATCACCAAATGCAATAATACTATTTGCGGCATTATTTGCAAGTAATGTCATACCAACTGCAGTATTTCCTTCTATTAACACATCATCTGCAGATCCCTCAACGGTAGTAGCAGTAGTAGATCCTGCCGCAAAATCTGTTCTTATATGTAATCTTCCTTTAGATGAAGTTGGAGCAATTGGAGTTGATGTATATTCTGGAAAATTACCAATAGCCACATTAGCACTGGCTACATCTGAACCAAAAATAGCACCAACATTAGCTACTAAAGCTGATGAAGCATTAACCGATATATTTGCAGAATGTGTAAATCCGCCGATTGTATATGTATTATTAAATGTTCCATTGCCAAATGTTGCTCCAGTAAGAACATGATCACCAGCAGTTATTGAAATAACTTTACTAGAATCAGTAATATTAACATTTACATCATTAAGTGTTCCAGTTGAGACTGTAACTTGCGAAACAGTTCCTAAATCAGAAACCGTTGCTCCGTTTAAATTAATTGTAGATGCTCCATTTGCATTTAGATTTTTACCATTTAAATTAATTTCTACTTCATTAATTTGACATCTTTCAATCTTACTATCAGGACTAGCACCAGTTATAGTTGCTCCAACAGTTTCAACTAACGCAAATTTTTCAACTGTTCCTAAATCTGTAGTGGTTGCTCCAGTAAAATCTACAGTACCACCCGAAAATAATAATTTAGAACCAGTTACATTTGCACCCGTAACAACATTTGATGTTATCGTATTGATTGAAAGTCCACCTACAGAATTTGAAGAAAGTAAAGCAGTTGATGGATCATTATCTGACTGTTCATTCAATACTGTGATAATTTGATTTGTTTTTGAACGCCATTGTTCAAATGTATTAGTTAATTCTACATTAGTAATACTACTGTCAGATATTGCCATCTTTGTCCTTACTTAACAATTCTAAAATTTTATTAACCTTATCATTAATAATGTTAACTTCTTCTTTTAATGTATTTATTTCGTTTTCATTAATTTTCATCACATTTGTTTGTGTTATTTTTTGTCTGTGTTTCAACAAAGCCTGTTGATCAGTTGCAATAATAGCATTAGAAAACACATCTCTATGATATTTTGGATCATCCGTTTTTAATATCAAGGAGTACCTTCACTATCAAGAGCTATTGCTCGTAAATTTAATATATTAGGAATTCCTATAAAAGAATCTTGTGATGTTCTATCTAAAGTCATAACTAATTTAATTGCAAATGTTCTAAATCTTTCATATTGGGCTCCACTAGCGGCTAAATACGAAATTTTTTGATCATATGTTTTAAATTCAAATCGTTTAAAATCTTTCTCATTTATAGAATAAGTAGCATCCGCAGTTTGTTGTTGCATAAGAACCCAAGGCTTATCATCAAAAGTTTCTTGATCATCTCCAGCAAGAACTTTATAATATGCATGAATATTAGAACCTCTTGGTTTGTATGCATCCATGTATATTTTAAGATCCATTGCATCAAAATTTTCTTCTAATGTTACCCTTCTTGTAATATATCTAGCTTTTAAATTTCCTCCAGAAGAAAATGATACTACATTTGTTGTTGATATAGTCGCAGTATTATTAGCGCCTTCACCAACAATACTAACAACTGCACTATTACTTGTTGTACTTCGTACATTATCAGAAACAGAAACCGTTCCCGAGTCATGTACAGCAACACTTGGTGTAGAAATATATCCTGTACCACCACTTTTAACAACAACTTGATTAATAGTTCCATTTGCATGAACATTAGCGGCTAATGTTGCAGTATTTGAACCTATATCAGGAGCAGATACTACAAATACACTTGTATTTCCTTCTGATGCCGCATTACTTGTTGAGCTTCCAACCTCGGCACCATAATAACCAGAACCAAAATGAGATAAAACAACATCAGAATTTGATATACTACCATTATTAATGATATTTTCAATACTAATAACGCCCGTTCTTTGTTCATCGAGTACTGGAGTTATTATAGTATTTGCAGTTTCAAAAAATGCATTAATTGTAAAGCTATTATTTGCGGCCTGTGGATATGTAATTTGCTTTTGTTTTTTGAAATCAATAGTTTTATTTTCTTTAAATCTTACCTCAGAACCTTTTGTAGCGGCCGCCAAATCTGTTGCATAATAATCAAACTGAGAAAGAGTGTTCGCAAAATTTAATGATTCTGTTACTACTTTAAAAGAATCTATAGTAGTATTTGAAGTTGCATTTCCGCTTGAAATATCAGAATTATCTAATCTAGCATGTGCATTAGATGATATAAATTCACATCTATCTAATTGAAACATTAAACCCTGATCTAATACTTCTTCCCAAGTTCCCACATTTAGAGGTTTGAAAAAACTTCCAACATAAGGTTGTTTTGTTATTTTTCTAGAAGAACCAGTATGATAAGCACCATACTCAAACCCATAAAGTTTATATGCACTACTATTGGTTGTTACACAAATCGCATATTCATCAGGAGAAAGAAAAATAGGATGATCAAATTTAAACATTGTTCTTGATCCCATATCTGTAGCACTCTTATTTGCAGTATCAGAATTTCCTAAAAAGCCAGCAGGAAACCCTCCGCTAGTATTCGCAACTGGTGTGTTTGTATTTGCAGAAATTCTTCCAGGAGTTAAAATAACTTCACTTCCTGGTATAATCAAAGATGTACTTGGCATTCCATTAATCATGGGTCTCAATTGTAAGTTTACAGGAGTCTTATTTCCTACTGATGCATCTTTTTTATTAAAAAATAAAGTTACAGAATCAACAAAAACACCTGCAGGATATTGATTTTTATCAATCGAAAATGTTTGCGCCATCGGATTCATATAATCAGCAGATTTTGATTGTCTACCATCAGAGGTTGATCTTGTAACTCTTTCCTCTTTAATATTTTCTCTCCTGGAAACAAATGGTCTAATAGAAGAAAGACCCAATTCGTTTTTAGTATCAAGCGTTCCTGCAGAATAAAAAATATCTTCTGCAACTGATGTTGAGGAAGCAGAAATATTATCAGGATCATCTATTACTCTAAAAAGATTTTGGTTTCCTGTAAATGTATCAGCAGGAACATTAAAAATTCCTCCAACAACACCATCATTAGAAACTGTTAGTATTGTGTCTTCTAAATTATAATTAGTTATTGCTGAAATAGCTCCATTTGCTTCTGTAGTATCTCCTTGAATTACTGATCCAATAGTAAAAGCAGATTGAGCAGACATATCTGTAAGTAAAACAGTACAATTATTCTGATTATTTCTATCACTCATGTAAATAATTTTAGCAGTATTACCCGAAGTTGATCCAGAGCCTTGAATCGTAACTTGCTCAAAATTTCCGGATGTTGTTCTAAACACATTAGATGTGCTTACATTTGATAGACTCACAAGTGAGGCTTGTTTCACATAAGTCGATACAACACTATCACCAAAATAAGGATACACATTTTTAGATGGTTTTAGACCTTTGGCAACAAAAGTTAGTGTTTGTTGTCTTACTTTTGGAACTATACTTAAATTAACTGTCTTATTTCCAATAGATTTAATAATTTTTTCTGGAACACTTCCTGAGCTTAATCCAGTTAATGTTTTAGTTTGTTCTGTTGTTTTTGCTTTTCTATCATGATTTCCAGAACCAGAAGCTCTAATTCCTTCTCTAACATCTTTATTGATCTGAGATCCAGACCAAATTTCTTCCCAATCATTCCAATGAGTACCATGTCCTTTATTTGTTAAGGCATCAGAAGTCCAATTGTCATATTGTCCTTCAATATTAACTTTTACTTGTGCTTTACCGCTTTGATCATACCACATATCTCCATATGGATCTAATTTCATTTGACCCATATAATTCTGAACAGAAAAAGGATTTATCTGAAAAGTTTTTTGAGTATTTTTACCTTCATTCGATCCTGTAAGGGGCATTGATATAAATGTGTTTGCCGTAAATGGTAGAGTTAATATACCAGAATTATTCACCAAAGAAGAAAAAGCAGTTCCTCCAGATGAATTCGCATTAAACTTTAATGGATGTAAATCGGAATTAAAAGACGGTCTTAATTGTTTTTTATCAAAATCAACCGCCATAGCAAAATCAGCATTAAAAACATCTCCAATATTATGTCCCGCAAAAGGATCTACAAGAATTCCATTTTTAAATCTATCATTATTATTACCATCAGTAATAACCAATCCATCAGCTTCTTTTTCTAGTAAACTAAGAGAAACATAATATTCAAGATTTTCAACTCTTCTTTCAAGTTTACCAACATCTCTCATTGTAAATCTTTTATTATCGATATAATTTAATTTTACATCACTTGCATTAAAAGTATATGGAGGTATTTCTAGACTATACAATGTCATTGAATCATCATCATCGACAGGTAATTGTGGAGATTTATCTGATACTCCTTCAATTATTTGAAATGTTTTATCTCTATTTAATACAATTTTATCTTTTCTTGGAAGATAATAACTATAATCTGTATCAAATGTATAATCATAATCAGGCATTGCTTTTTCATTAAATACATTTGCTGTTGCTGTAATATCATTATCTTGAGCATTAGTACCATCAGATGTTTCATAACCCAATCTCTTAGGTCTGAAATCAATCATATCTCTTAATTCAACTTTTGTGCCAGTTGTTGGACTTGTATATGTTGGAATATCACCATATGGAGTATTTCCAGAGCCAGACCAAATATAAGAATCAATTGTAAATGGACCATAGCCAGTATGATTATAATAATCAACTATTGCTATTACTTGACCAACTGGTTTATCATCTCCAGTTTTTAAAGTTATTGTTCCATAATCATAATAATTATCTTTTTGACCACTATTAAATATAAAACTACTTGTAATATTATGAGCATTTGCAGTATTAGAAATAGCCTCTGTCATCATAGCATTTGTAACTTCAGCATCAGGAGCTAGAGAATCTACAACAGCAACTAAATTTTTAATATCTGATATTTTTAAACTATTAGTAACACCTGGTACCGCATTCACGGTTGTTCCCAAATAAATTTGTCCAGAATCTGCTTGGATTGTATTTGATGAAGCAGAAGTCACATTAGAAACTGTAACATTTCCTGATACTAAAGTTTTTGTTCCAATACCACCATTTCCTCTTGTTGCTCCTGCCGCTTTATACATCATTGTAGCAAGAACATATATTTTTTCACCAGCATAATTTTTTGGATTTGTATGACTGGACTCAACATTAATTGTCAATTGATCCCCATCATCATTTAATGTAATAGACCTACCATCTCCAAAAGAAGAGCCTGAGGAATTACTAAATTCAATATACTCTCCTTCACCCACGGCATCATAAGTAAAAACTAAATAATTTGCATCTATTGTGGCCGCAGAAAGGGCACCTGCACCAGTTGCTGGATAAAATAATTCTCCCGCTTCTGCAGATGTTATAGTTACAGAATTTTGAGTAAGAACTGATGTAAATCCTCTTTTTAACTTATAAGATGCTTTTGTTAAACCCGCAACTGTTTTATTTTGATATGGAAATAATAGTGTTCTTTGATCATCGTTATTGTCGTATAAAACAGTATTTCCAGTTTCGGTCAAATCATTTTTACCACTAATATCAATATTCATGGCTTTTGAAAATCTGAAAGAACTATCAGTTTCTACAAGGGATCTAACATCTTTAATACCAAAATTTATAGAATAAGTAGAATCCGACTGAGTTCCTTGTGTTAATGCACTATCTAAGTGTGCAGTATATGCTGAGGCGTCAATAGTTCCGTCTACAAGTATATCATAACCACAGTCAACAGCAGACCTCGCACCCGACCATGAAATAATTTTTCTTGTATCAGAAGTATTTACGCCCAAATATGATGTATTAACAGTTATAGTTGCACCATACAGACAATTGACTGTTGGAAATTCAGTTTCTTTTAAATTGATAAGTGAATTATTAGCAATAGCTGAAGCCACTGTTCCAGTTGATTTATTAAATCTAAAATCAAATAAATGTGCATCATATATTGCGGGAAATTTTGTATGATACTGTGCATTTGCTACACCACCAGACTTCCATCCAAATTCATTAGGAGAAACATCAGAAGGTCTTCCTGCTCTAAAATCAAGCTGTCTTAATCGTGCCGTTCCTATTTTTGTGTTTGCTATTGATGCGGCATCCGTATTATCAAGACCAGTATATTTAATTCCTGCAGTATTAGCATTGAAAGTAATAAGATTTCCAGTTGCTGTTCCATCATGAGATTTAAGTGTTGATGGCCATTTAACAATATGCAAATCTAATAAATCAGCACCTGTTCCTCCAGATGTTGAATTAATAGATGCTGAATTTACACCTGTGGTAAAAGCAACATTACTAATAATATCTGTTACTTTTACATATGGTCCAAACTCAACTCCTTGTTTTTCTGCAGTAACCGCCTCTGTTTCTCTTGCTTTATTTAAATGTATATAATTCGGAATGATAGTTTCATGCTCAAATCCTTTGATATATGCTTTTCCTGGACTTATTTCAGTAGATAATTTTGTAGAAACACCTATTCTTTGATTATTACTTCCATCACCTAAAGCTGTTCCAGTTGTTAATGTTAAAGATGAGGTATTGGTTATTGCTGTAACTTCAGCCGTTTTTACAGTATTACCTGAAAAAAATATAGTATCACCAACATTAACATCTGCTATAAAATTAGCTCCATTAGCAGTAACAGTTGCAGAAGTATTTGTTGATGTTCTATCACTCGCAGTTCCTTGAATTTTATGTTCAACAACATCAAGCGAAAAGGGCCTTACTGTAAAATCACCGGAAGCATCAAATGTTCGTCTTGCTAAAGTCTTTTCCATATTTCCTATAATAGGAAATTTTACTTCTTCTATTTTTTCACCATTTTCTAATCTTAATAATTCAATAAAATTAGCATCTGCACTTTTAGCAATTGGATCAGTTATTCCTGTTACATATGCAGGTGTTCCAGATGCGGGTGTTGAAGGTTTGCCCTGTATTAAATAAGAAAAAGTTGTAGTAGATGCAACTTCTGAAATCATATGTTTTCCATTATATTCTGGTTCAGTTGCTCCTGAAATTACTATAGCCCCACCTATAGATAAATTATGATCAGTAGTTGTTGTTATAGTTGCTGTTCCTGATCTATTATCTTTTGTATTTACAGAAAAAGTAAGACCAGATGATACAATTGTTTTTCCTGCGTCAAAATAACTTTTTGTAGATAATGTTAATTCAATTTTATATCTATTTGCTCCAGGAGCAGAAAAATTAGGAGTTCCTATTGCATTATCTAAAAGCGCAGAATCTTCAATACTTGAAACAATAGTTTCTGTAATTGTTAATCCTATTCTTGTAGAAGGATTGTTATTCTCAGTATCTAAAATAAGATTTTGAGGAGAGACATGTACAAAATAACCACCAATATAAAATAATCCTTCATTAACACTAATTACAGAACCCAAACCAGACGCCAAAGATGTAGCTGAAGTTGAACCAGTCAATCCGTCATCTGCTCCAGCAATATTAGCATAATATGTTGTTCCTGTGTCGATAGTATTGATAATTTCATCATCTAAAAACTTAGTATCATCGACATAATTTATCATTAATATATCTAAATTATCAATTGAAAAACCTTTACTTGTTACAACTTCTGCTTTTGCTCCAGATGTTTGTCCTTGAATAGTTCTGCCATTAAAGTTTGATGAAACAATTGCAATATTAGAATAAGTTGGTTTTAATTTCAAAGAGCTAATTTTATTATTTAAAACTAATTCTGCTCCTAAAACTCTAGAACCGTCTTGATAAAGAGTGTCTCCTGTTTTTTCTAACTGATTCTGAAGAATAGATTGTATTTGATTTAATTCTCTTGCCTGAACAGAATATCCAGGACGATATAAAACCTTATAAAATTTATTTGCTTCATTAAAATCATCATAATAAGGTGATATGTTAAAATCTTGTGTTAATTTAGGCATTTGTTAAAACTCCAATACAATCTTAAAATCTTCTACTTGATTCTGCAATCTAGTAATTTTTTCTCTATTTTCAATATAAAGCACATCACCACTATAAGGCTTCATTCCTGGTTGACTGACACCATTTGCAGAGATTGTTCCTGATGAACTTGTATTTGCACCGGTCACAACATTACTATCTTGAAAAGTACCTTTGACTTCATTTATTCTTAATGTATTATTATTTAGAAAATCTACAACAACTCCATTAGCAGAACTATTTGCTAAAGATGTTCCCGTATAAACTTTTTCATCTGGCTGAAAAGATCCTGCAACGGCCGCAACTGTTAAAGTTGTAGATTGATCAGCTAAAGATTCTGTAAAAAACGCAAGGGTATTTGCGGTTTGTAAAGGATCTCTTAATAATCCTACTTGTCTAAAATCATTAGATGTTGTAAATCTTCCCGATTCATTTCCAGAAATACGAGAATCTATCATAACCCTGTGCCCCCCCAATTCTTCAACAGCATTTATACCATGTCCTCCTACAGGACCTATAATAACTTCAGCATTTGCTCCTGTACCATGAGAAGAATTAGCAACAATAGATGGAGTTGCTATAGTATATCCCGTTCCTCTTTCTGATACAGTTACCTCTGTTACGCCATGAGATATATTTCCCCTCGTTCTTCCTTTAAAACCAGTTCCATCTCCATTTATTGTAATTGATGGAGATACTTCATAACCAGAATCGACAGTCGGTGTAATAGTAAAAGCAGGATCTACAGTTATTTCTCTAGACACAGAAGAATAATGTGTAATTGTAGTTTGCTCCCCCTGTCCTGCATTATTTACCACAAAAATGGTTGAATTTACATATAAATCATCTTTAGTATTATTTGCACTTGTAGATAACTGCATTACAGAAGAATTAGTTACACTTCCAAAAGCCCCAGTATCAAATTCATATGTTGATATTGGAGTCTGTGAAATCGTTGCTCTTGCATTAGATGTTTCTCCCAAAACAACTTCGCTATTACTAAATTTTATATTTCCTGTACTAATGGTATAAATTAAATTATTTGCCGCAGAAGTAAAACTAACAAGTGTTCCATATTGATTTGAAGTTTGTCCTATTAAAGTTTCACCAGAAACAAAATCTTGAGAATCTCCAATAGCATTTTCCGGAGCGGCCGTAAATTCAACTTTAAAATCTCCATTTGATGTTTTATTGATTATATCAATTTGACCATCAATAGCGGAATCTTCAACTGTAATTTGTCTAGCATCTATGCTTTTTTGTACAGGAATATATTCAGAAGTTGTAAATTTCAAAGTATCTTGAGATGAAATTGTATACATATATTTCCATTTATACCCATCACCAACTTCAATAACCGCTGTACCTGTACCAGTCGGTTTAATTGTTGACGCCCCATTTGATATATTATTTTGTAAACACTTATATACATTAAAATCTTCTGTAACAACATAAAAATTATTTGAAAACTGATCCGAATTTGTATGAGTATAAGTAGTATATGCAGTATTCGATTCCCAATTTATTCTTGTAATAACATGTTTAGCATCTGCAGAAGTAACTTTTTTTGCGGCAACCATTTGATCCCAGTAACTATACAAAGTATTTGCCACAGCTTCATTTGGTGCTGGAGGAGCATTTTCATCATCCCATTCTTGTACTTTTCCAATAAACAAATATAAATTTGTTGCTGAAGTTTCGCTGAGAGATTCAATGAATTGCTCTGCGTTATGTATTTTAAATTTTGTCGTTACCAGTCTAGCCATATCTTTATTTATGTTAATAAAAAATTTTTATGTTTGTATAAATTTAGGTATCTGATTATCAAATGTTGATAATATTTCAAATTTAAAACTGCCTTCTGTTGAAGTGTTTCCAAGATATCCTGAATTAGCAGTACCAATTCCATCTTCAAGAAGTAACAATCCTGTAGCAGTTGAATTAACTGTCAAATTCATAAAATTATTTGAAGCATCATAAGGATTCGATAATGTTATAGAAGTCGCATTTCTTTCCAAATCCAAATTCCTAAATGTATGTAAAATTATAGTTTGTCCAACTGTTCCATCTCCTAATGCTATATTTAAAGTCAAGGTTTGTCCCACTATTGTTAAAATTTTTGCTTTACGAGATGTGTTGGAAGATAATGTAATAATATCATTTACTAATAAATCTTCACCAAAAAACGAACTTGTTCCTACTAAAGAAGTATTTCCTGAAGATATACCATCTACGTTAGTTGTTCCTCTTACACTTGTTTCAAGTAAATTATAGAATTGTATATCTTCATTATCAAACTTAGCTGAAGTTGGATTAATCATATTGTGAATAAAATTATCACTATCTTCCGTAATAAAACTGCCTGGATAACCAACCGAACTTTCTTCTAAAATCATATTAAAACTTGTATCTGTACTTATTGCAGTATTTCCTATTAAACAAGTTGAATTTATTACTTCAATAATTTTTGTGCTTTCCGAAGTTGATAGTGGTTTAATTCTATCATTCAGTCTAAAGTCTGCTTGAAAATCTGTCGCAGTACCAAAAATTACATTTGATTTTACATATTGAAATGATGCAGTTGTAATTGATTCATTATTTCGATATACACTATCTTCCAATGCAATAGTCGATGCGCCATCTGTTTCTAATACTATATCCCCTGTTAAATCAGCAGAACCGGCTTCTAAAATCATATTATATGTGGTTATATCTAATACTGAATTATTTCCAACTACAGAATTCGCATTACTAGAAGTGTCAAATTGTCCATTACAGGAATGCAACATTAATATATTGTTATTTGATGAATCCACTTCATGTCTAAGAACAACACCTGTTACTTTTTCTCCTGTTGTAGCATTTATTTGTGTGACTACACTATTTGCAACAAAATTAGCATTAGCACTAAAATTATTAGGAACAGTTAAAGTCATAGGATAATTATTACCCAATCCTATAATAGAAATAACGTTTGATGATGATGTTGCTATTGTACCGGATAAGTAATTTTCTAATCTCAATTCACCATAAGAAACCTCAAAACTTTGTTCTTCATCTACAACAACATGTTCTCCTTCACCATACGTTGCTGTAAAATCTGTAGTGTCTCCCAGTATTATATTAGAATTACCGGTTAAGGTAATTGTTCCCGTTCCTAAATTTTGATTATTATTAAATATTACTTCATGTCTCGGATCTGTTTGATCTTCCATTAAAAGATCATCACCATCTTCTTTTAATGCTAAATCACCACCCTCAAACTGTATCCTATTATCAAACCCCATATTCAATTCAGTAGGTTCAGGAGTATATTCTCCAAAAAGTTTTGTTCCTATAGGATGTAATAATTTAAAAACAATTTCTTGATATTCATTAAGTTGTTTATTAGCAATTAATGAATAAGAATAATCTTGATAAAAATCACTATCAATAAGTTTTTTATTAGAACTTACTTGGCCATCTTCATCAAGATATATTCCTGTTTCTGTTCTTACTGCACCAATGTTTGCAGTTAAATTTGCATTTTCTGCTCCAAGACCCGTCATCGTTATTACAGGAGCAGAAGTAAATCCTACTCCTGGATCTTGAATTTCTATAGACTTAATCGAACCCGAACCAGCATCCCCTGACTTAACACCAACAATTGCATTATTTCCTAAATATCCACCATCAGAAAAAGCAACACCAGTATTTACAGTTGCAACTGCTCCCGAATTAGCGCCAGTAAGAACTTCAGTAGAAACAAAATCAATAGTAGAAAAAGCATATTCATCATCAGTAGTGTGTTCAAAAGGTAATGTAAATTTTACAGAAACATTTTCATTATATAATATAGTTCCTGTGGCAGGAGTTGCTAAAGAACCCCCCACAGTATATGTAAAAGTGGTTGGACTTGATACTGTGATTGTCGCATTGCCATTATAACCAGCAGGACTTGCTCCTGTTATAGCAACTATTTGTCCATCATCTAATCCATGTTTTCCATATGTGGTTGCAGTTGCAGTTGTGCTTGTTCTAGTAAGTGATGATATACCAAAATTTAATGTTTGATAACCACCTGTTACATCTATATACGGCGCCGATGTTGGATAAAAATCTATATTTGCAGTATTATTTGCACTATTAAAATCTTCTCTTGCATCAATACCCCGTTTATATTTTATAGTATTTACTGAAGCTGAACCACCAGTAACAAATTGTACATGATATACTGATGGTTTTGTAGTTGATAAATAAGAAGAATTATTTACAACTAGATCATTTCTTTGTGCGATTGGAATTTTTTGAGTTACATCTGCATCTAAGTATTTTATTGTTTTTACTCTTATTCTAGAAGGATCTTCAACAGTAATGTCATCTGAAGATACAGCACCAAAAAATGTTCCTATTTTATTTCCACTATTTGAAGTAATCTTTTCACCTGCATCAAAAAAACCTGTAATCGCATTTGTTGTAGCAAGATCATCGGGATCTGGATTTAAGTTTAAAATACGAATAGAATTTTCATTAAAATCTTCGGTTGATGTTTCTATAACTGATATTTTTGGAATAGCTTCATAACCACTTCCAGAGGCAGTTGTTTCTACAGTAGAAATATGTCCAGCATCCAGTTTTGAAAAACCCAATGCATCAATTAATCTATCTGCACTATTTGCCGCCACATCACCACTTAATTCATATGCAGTATCATTAAATGTAATTGCTGAAAAATTTCCTATTATATCTTCATTTTTTGAAAATGTAAAACTATCAACTGCATCTTTAATTTTTCCAGCAAATCCTGTTCCCAATGTAGCAAAATTATTTACAGTTAGTGCTTTATCTTCAAGATATCCATCTCCTCCATCGAATATAGTAAATTTAGCTAATGTACCAGATCCAATATCTGCTACTTTCGCTTTTGCTTCAACACCCCCTCCACCAGAAAACGTAAGTTTATCATTTATTTTATAATCAGAACCCGCTGAAGAAATAGTAATATCGGATATCAATCCTTGTGCTATTCCGCTACCAGATACACCATCAACTTCATTTGATTCAATTGTTTCTCCTACAACAAAAGTTCCTTTCATATTTGTTAAAAATAATTCTATTATTTCAAGTCCCCCAGCCGCAAATTCCTCAATACGATTTACAATCCCAGTCGCACCTGATTGTTTTCCTGTAATAAGATGACTGTCAAATGAAGATGCAAGATCGTCTGAAATAATTCTAATAGATTTATTTTGTTGCCAATTACCAGAAGAGGGTTTAAGTAAATCTATTTTTGGGGTATAAAAAATAAGATTTTGTATATCGTATAATGATTTAAACAAAAAATTATATGAAGTACTTGTTCCTTTTGCTCTGTAAATATCTGATACATGTTTTACTAAAAGAGCTTTATCTGCACTTAAATTTAACGGAAAATTTACTAAAAATTCTTTGGTAAAATGATCCATCATAGATGTTGTAGTACTATCAACATCTCTTGATTTTAATAATGTTCTTGAAGCAAAAAGAGGATTTTTTTGAAAATTAGTTACAGTACCAAGTGTACGATTATTTGTACCTTTTATTAATTCACCCACTTCAAAATCTGTTTGTGTTAATCCAGTTACATAAATTTTACTTGATGCTGTATTTGTATTTCTATCAACAGTACCAGTTGCACCTGAAGATATTCCTGTTATAATTTCATCTTTTTCATAAGCACTTATATTTGTTCTATCACTTTCTAATAAAAAAGAAGATCCTGTTTCTAAAACAAAACCACCCTGTTCACTTTCTAAAGTAACATGATACTCATCTAGAGCCACATTTGAAATAGTTAATTCATGTGACTCCATCCAGTTGTAGTAAAATTTTAAAAATTCAGAAAAATCACTCCCCTCATCCCGAACAAATTCTGGTAATTGATTATCAATTAAATTAGATATCTTTTCTACTAATTTTGTATTATCTGTATCTTGTAACCAGGTATATTCTGACATTTTAATAATTTACCACTGTTGTTTGAGATGTTGAGGTTTCGGCTGTTGTAACTTGATCTTGTTTCATAACTAATGAAACATCATTCATTTTTAAATTAATATCACTTTCTTGAATTGTTATTAATTGTTCTCTCACAGATGCAACATCACCTAAAACAGGTATAATTGTTATACTAATCTCAGAACCTTCATATGATGCGGGATCAAAAGAATTTATTGTTACTTTTCCACTTATATAATCAATTGAACCAATGTTTTCTCTAACCGTCCACTCTTTTCCTTCATTGTCTGTTCTATAAATTATTAATATACCATCTTTATCTTTTATTTTACAATTTTGTCTTAAAGTATCTTTTTCATCATTTATAGAAAAAGCCGTAGAAGATAAAGCAGGAGCATGACCAGAATGGGGATGATAAATTGCATTATTATATCTTAATATATAAGTCAATTTTGTGTTCAATACTGGTATAAATATTTTTTTCAATCTAATAGCGGCATCATTTCCCAAAATAGAAGTATCAGTTTCATCGATTCTCGTTTGTAATTTTGATAGTCTAAATGCTTGTTCAAATTTATAAAGATCCTCAACAACATATCCATTAACAGAATTTATAATATCACTTCTTAATGTTTGTGCGGTTTTTATTGTTTTTCTTGAATCAAAATTGACAGTCGTTGTTAATAAAACATATATGTAATCAAGATCAACAAACTCAGGTGTTATAGATGCAACATTATATTTTTTAAGAATATTATCCTTAATATTCATTTTTACTGAGTCTGTTACATAAAGTCCTGATTTAGGTTTTACTCCAATAAAAACTTTCCCATATTCAGGAGGATCTGCTTCTTCTCCACCATATACAACTATTGATTCTGCTAATGGATAATCTCTTAAAATTATTCTTTTATAATCATCTTTTGTTACTGCTCTATTTTGTGTATTATAGTGTTTGGGAGCATTAAATCTTATAGAATTAATAGTTTCTTCATCTGATCCACCTTCAGCTTTACTATTAGTCGAAACAGTAGCAGATGAATATCCTCCAACAGTAGTTGCAACTGAAAAATTATTTGCACCATTTCCTAAAACACCTTCACAAGTATTATAATCAATAATAACAATATTTCCAGTTTTTAATTTTCTTCCTAAAATTCCATCTCCAAATTTTATATCTGTTTTAAAATCTGAACTTTCTTCTATAAAAAATACATTTGATGTCGAACTAACTTCAAGCAAATCAGTTGCCATAGTATAAGGAGATAATGCTGTAGTAAAAGAATTTTCTTTAATAGAAACTGATATTGTTGAATGATCAACTCCTCTGTTAGGAACAGTAAATCTTTGTGAAGTATCTTCTGTATTAGCAGTATATCTAAAAGTTAATGGTTCTCCTTCAATTAATGTAACATTTGAAATGGTAACTGTTGAATTATCAGAATTTGCAGTCGTTGAATATGATTGATCAGTAACAAAAGTATAATTAAGACTGTTTATAACAGTATTAAATTTTGTATTTTTCGCTATAGTAATATTTGAAGGAGCATCATCAGGTGTTATTGATATATTCACATTTGCTTTTGCACCTGTTCTTGATTTAGGAGTATATCCCAATAATTTAGACAAAGATATTATAGCATTTCTAGTAGTAGCAGAATCAATAAACATTTCATTTGCAACCATATTCAAATAAAAAGCATTATAATGAGTATTATATGCTAAAATATCTAAAACCTGAGAAATAACAGAACCATCCATATTATAGTCACTAAAAACATCTTGTTCTTTCAAAAAACTTTTAAAATTAGTTTTTATTTGATCAAAGTCTAATTCTGAAACTCGTAATTTAGTAGCTTCTGCCATTTAAGTACCTCTTGTTGATTCTAAAAATGTTTCAAATGTTACTGGTTCTTTTTCATTAATAACGGCAAAAATTATCTTTACACGATAACCCGCACCTTCTCTATCACTATTAACAATTATATCCAATATATCTACATTGGGTTGATAATTTTCAACTACTGTTCTAATTTCATCTGCAATTAACTGTTCAGTAATTATATCATGCGGTTCAAACAACAAAGCCATTATATTTGAACCAAGTGCTGGTTGAAACGGTCTTTCGAATTTTCTAGTTAAAATTAAATTTTTTAATTGTTCTTTTACTGCATTACTCCCTGACTTTATAGTAAGATCCCCCGTATTAGGATTTCTGCTCCATCTTATAGTCAAATCCTTAGGTTTATGAGTCGAGTTCAATACATGTAATACATCTC
>Ga0066849_10000430_pt1 | contig 16854 bp, 10 predicted proteins | sample ETNtaG_9_FD_65492 | JGI IMG/M metagenome (GOLD analysis project Ga0066849, IMG submission 65492) | Marine microbial and viral communities from oxygen minimum zone, Eastern Pacific Ocean - ETNP201406SV69 | ecosystem: Environmental > Aquatic > Marine > Oceanic | place: Pacific Ocean: Eastern... | reverse complement strand
AGTTGTGTTACAAGCTATACCGTTAGGACTCATGGTTGGAAAAAAGTTGTACATCGGGTTTGTTGTTCCAACAGTAGTTAATATGGCTAGTTCACTACTATCAACAACATCGTAAGCACCAACATGTAAGGCCATACTTTTATATTCAGGTGAGGCTGTTGTGATTGTTGTAATATCTGTACCATTTAAATATGTACCAAAGTTATATGAAGAATCGTTGTTTAATAATGCTTTTATTTTTTGTAGTGATGTGGAGCTACCTTTAACCAAATCTAAACCTGTTGTAGATTCGTGTATGTATAACATCTTCTTCTGTAAAAACTTATGGATTGTGAAAATAAATTTCTGTAATTGTCCAGCTCTAAGGGCCCCCTCACTTCCTGGGCCAATAACATGAAGGTTTTCTAACCATTCTTCTTCAACAACTATAAATTCTTTTATTAGATTTTTCATTGACCCTCCTAGGTCAACACTTCCATTTGGTGTTGAGAATTTTAAAAATAGTGTCTCGAAAAACTCTAACTGTTCATTATTAAATACACCTCTTAATTCATTTATCGTTGAATAGTTTGTTTCGTTGAGTTCCCAATCAAATTGTTCTTCCTTGGATGTGTCAATCTTTTTTATATATGAATTTGTTGGTGGTTTATATGCGGGTTTATCTTTAAAGTACCCATAGTTTGATAACCCCCAAATCAATCTTGTAGCTCCATTATGTATCCCAACGTCACTCATTGTTACTGGTCCGTTAGATGTTATATCTGTTCCAGCTAGAGCTCCTGATGATGGGTATAGTATGTGGTAATTACCAGTTATTGGTGTTCCGTTTTTCTTTGCTTGTAATGAAGGTGTTAATATATCTACACTATTAACGAATACTGTAAATAATTGTACTTCTACACCGTTATCATTTATGGTTATTGGGCTTTTCTTAATATTAGTTTGTGAAGCAAATAACCCTGTTGTTAAATTTGTGTTGGCAGGTGGTAATGGTGGTTGTGTTCCAGATACTATATAATGTATTGTATTTATTAAAGATGGGTAAACCCCCACCATCATTGTATTACTAAGCTCTGATTTATAATTCAAAACTGAACCAGCGTCTGTAGTGTATGTGTAGTTAGTTGCTAAGGGTGACCCGTATATAGTGCCTGGCGCTACATCTGACCACACAGTATTAAGTACATCACTACCTGGTGTTGTTATATTAGATTTGTATCTCCACCAAAGTGACCCAATCTTAAGAGCTAGTGATACTGGTATATCGTGTATAGCACCCACTTGGTTGAACATTTGTGATATGTAACTACCGAACTCATATTCCGTGTCTTCAAAAACTAAACACTTCTCTCTAAAGGTTGGGAGTGGTAGTGAATTAAGGAATAGGTAGGCTGCCTCCTTATATGGTTCGGTAACAGCACCAATCTCATTACCGACACCACGTATTAACGAATTGATAAAATACGGTGTATTCAACATAGATATAACCTTGTCTTGGTTTTGTGTTGTTGTTCCTGGTGTATTACCAACTGGTGGTGTTGTAGTGGGTGGTATCCTTAAAACACCTTCGGTTATTAGTGTATTTTCCACACATGTCATATAGTGTTCGTCACTACTGTCGTTAATGTTTGGTTCACTAATGCCTCTACTAACAACCCCAAAAGGCTGTTTGGAAACCCAATCCTTAGTTGCGTATATAACATTGTATTTGTCTTTAACTATATTAGTATCACTAATGTCATATGATAACGCCTTACCGATGTCATAAAACTCACTACTTGATATATTGTCCCCATTAGCGTAATTATTCTTAACCCAGTCATTAGAGGATACTGATGCGTACCCCATTATTGTTGGTACTAGGTCAAAGACTCCAGAACTGTTTTTTCCAGCCATTAAACCTTTGTTTGATACTTCAAAATCTTTTGTTTTAACTGGTGTTATAGATGAACTTGCTGACCACTTATATGTTGTTTGTGTCATAGGTCTACCTAACCCATCTTTTTCAAAAACAACATAATTATCCGGGTCACTACTATATAGTAATTCTAAAACAGATTGTTTAGTTTTTAAATCCTTAAATAACTCTTTCATCCCTTCAAAGTCATCAAGTCTATTTTGTAAATTCTCAGAATCATATTTTGATAATTCCATATGTACTGAGCCGACATTAGCTGAATTTGAGGTAACTCCTTTAAACCTAGTGTATAAACCACCATATCTAATAGCGTTTTGAGCTCTACTTATTAATTCCCATAGTAATTCAACATAGTCAACACTATCAAATGCTGGTAATGATACTCCCCAATCTTTAACCGATGTTGGTGTGAACGCTTTAACCTCATTATTATTGTCCAGATTAAATTTTGTTGATTTATAGATGCTACTCATAGCGTATTCTTCAACAAATTCAACTTCTGGCCATACTTCTTTATCTGTCGCTCCTGTTTCTGTTATAGCTCCCTTGGCTCCTGGATATGTCACAATTGACGATGTGGTGCATTCATCCTCTTCTTCTACCCTATAATATTGTGGCCATGGAAACACCATACCATCAACTGATGAATCGTTAGATGTTTTTTTACGTAGTTCGTTATCACTAACAGACATAGCTTTCTTGTGCACATCATCTAACAACCTTAAAAATGTGTCTGCTCCAGCCATTAATATAGCAAAGACATTACGTATAGTTGGTTTAAATCCAATGATTCCTTCCATTTTTGTATTTAACCTTTCTGATACATCCTTAGCCATCTTTTTAGCCATACCATCTGGACCGTCGAATAATTCTTTTGTTTTCATCCAGCTACCCATAATTGTTTTCTCGTGGTCACTAACCATAATCCATGGAGCTAAATTGGGGTTTAGTGTGGGTTCACCTTCATGACTTATACCCTCGTATACTGTTGAGTTTTTCAGTGTTTTTAATAGTAGGTTTATAACTAGTTTGCTCTTTATGCCATAGTCTATACCGTTAGGTCCGAATGTTTTATTTTTACGAACCTCTTCTCTAAAAGTGTTTATGATAGTTGCTAACGCGGTTTCAGCTTTTTCCTTAATCTCGTCCTGAAATTTAGTAATCTCTGAAGCTGTACTTCCTGTTGGGAATGAATCAATACCTTTTATTGGGTATACTGTTGTTGTTACTGTCTTAGCGCTAGGGCTTTGTATGTTTCTATCTGGTATTTCAATGCCTAATTTAACACCCTCACTCTTATCTAAATATTTATTAACCCAACCTTTGCTGCCCAATATATCAACCCTTAAATCATTAAGAGCGGACTCATATTCTAACTTATCTGTTGTCATTGTTAGGTCCGCTTCACCATATAGCCTACCCATATCATTCTCAAGTATCTTTAGTTTGCTTATTAACTCAACCATAGTTAATTCTGGTAATGTAGATGGTATCAACTCTTTCTCCTTATAAATCTTATAAACCTCTCTTAATTTCTGCCTACCTTTGGTTTCTGTAATGTCACCATCACTATTTTGTTTTATAGGATACATATATGGTGCTGTAAGAGCTTGGTGTAACACTATGTCTCTAAGCATTGCTATATGATTACCTTTGAATATACATGTTACTAGGTAATCACCACTTGTTGGGTCAAATCTTGATGTAAAGTTTATCATTGTTAGTTGATACCTAACAGCTTTTCCGTAATAACCTTTTAGTGTTAGGTAGAATGTTGGGTATGGTAAATGAAAAAATGCTGTATATGGTGTATTACCTCTAGCTTGTTCAAATAATGTTTTACCACGAATATCGGTGAAATTAATTGTAACTTGTGGAATATAAGATGAGTTTAGTATAACATTGATTGACGTAATCCCAAACCCTTGAAAATCGACACCATTCTCAATCTTTATTCCGTCCTTATCTATAACTTTTTGATTAATTCCTGGGTCGGTAAATGCTTCTGTCCAATCAGAGTTTAAGAAATCAGAATTCCTTGGTTTAAGAAAATTAAGTTCACCATCAAAAATACCAACAGAGACTTTGTCTCCAGCTGTTAGTCCAGCTATAACCTTACTCCTAGGAAATATCCTAGCTTCAAGATTAGCGTACATAACCATGTCCTCAGTATTAACAAGTCTGTCTTGTGGTCCACCGTCACTACCAACAATCTTATTGGGGTCAACAACAATTAAGTTATTACCAACATTGTCAGTCCATATATTTCCTTTGTTTAATTTATCTGCCATAGTAGAGGAAGTGTTGGTCCACCTTAGATTTGTATTCCCCTAGTGAAACCATTAATGGGTATGGTATTCTTATCCTTGTGCCGTCTGGTATGTCCCATTCTTGACCTCCGAATTGTGGGTTTGCTTGTAATATCAACCACCCAAAATATGGTGTATCATAATATTGTTGTGATAATTTATCCATCCTGCTTTTACCAGATTTATATATTGTTTCCCTGTCACTTGATTTTTCATCAAGCTTTATGTGTGGGACCATAATATAATCACCATTATCAACATATTCAACGTACCTATTATAATAACTCATTATTAACTAATATATAAATCACCCACTCTTTTATGGTTAAAGTTATTATCTCTAACCCCATTATTTCTTGATTTTAACTCTACCCTAATAATCTCCTCACTAACTTGTGTTGTGTCTACACCACAATCAACGTCATATACACTTTTAAAGTTTGTTAATTCTTTAGTTAGTGTATCATGTTCAACACCTAGAGTTATACCTACCTTACTATTCCTTAGGTTAATGTCGTACTCAATCCATGGTTTTATTAGTGTTTCTAATAAAACTTTAAATTTTCTTTGTGTTCTGGTTCTAATACCTTTATTCATTTTATCGTCTTTAGTGATTAATTGGTTGAATAAATCACCGTTACGGAATCTCACTAATTCATCTAATTGTTTGCTATAATTCTTATTAAACTTAAACTTTGTAATATTATTTGTACACAATCTATTTAGGAAAAATAGGTATTCTTGACCAGCTGGATACGCTCTTGTAAAAGCGTCGTCAATATTATTACTAATAAAGTTATTCAATGCTACAGCACTACTATTATAATCGTTTGTTAATTTGGTTAACTCTGTCGTTCCTGTTAATGTGTAAGCTTTTACCATACCTCCTTCTTTGGCTTGGTAGTTTCCGTCAAGTGATTTTATTGTAATTAGGTTTAGTTTATCTATTTTATTAGATAATTTATTTTGTAGTATTCTTAAACTATTTAATGAACTCATAACTAAACTAGTTATATTGGTTAGTTCTTCTTCTAGTGTGTTTAACAAAACCTTCTTTATGTACTCCCTTTCTTTATTATGTGGTGTTAAACCTAAAAAAGTTGTTTGTATTTGTGTTGTTTCACCACTTATATCAGACTTCAATGTAATGTATTGACTCATAATTTCATCGAATATTCTATTTGGTACACACACTAATTTACCGTTTGTTGTGCCAATTGTTCCGTTAACAAAATTTCTGTCGTACATAAATTCCTCTAGTAACCCCATACTTTGTCTTAAGTATAATTCTGTTAACTCGTTCTTAACCCCAAGAGAATACGCTCTGCCAGAATCAACAAATGAATTTAATAAATTTCTATATTTTATAATATTTGCCATATTCTATGGTGTTACTTGTCCGGCTGAACCACCGTCATCACTATTTATCACGTCAGCAAAAACGGCCTGGTTTATAGCTTTTAAAGCTTCGTCACTTTCCAATTCAAAATCACTAGCATTAGAAGTTACTGAATCTGGATTAAACACCTCGGTATTAGCAAAGAAATTATTAGATAAAGCGTTTTGTAATCTAGACACTGGTTCTTTGAGTGACTGACCTCCAATAAACTTGAAGTTCATTTGTATGCTGGCAATCATTGGTTGTACACCTATACCTTCTGGGTTTAAATCAAATATTAGTGGTTCATAACTAACACTCATATTATCTATAGCTACCTTAGTATTATAAAAATCACCAATTCTTAAAATACATACTGGTGGTGAACCAAAAGCTGTATTTTCAACATGCTTGCCTTCTATAGCTTCACCATTTTTATCTACAACTGGTATAGTGTGTCCTGGTCTAGTACATTGTAGTAAAAATGTTAACCTACTATTAAGTCCCTCTGGTGTCATAGAATGAAATGATGGGTGGAAATGTTTTAACTTACGCTTAAGTGAAGCGTACACAAATTCCTCGTGTTCCTCTAAATGTTTAAAATAATTACCCTCATTCATTAATGATTGTAGAACTCTCCTAACATCTATTTTTCCTTGTGTACTACCTTGTTCCATTGTATTATTTGCTATAGCGTCTGTCTCTGAACTTTCCTCATCATCAGGTATTGCTCCTGGAGTACTAACAGATGGTATCGCTCCGGGAGTAGTAGTTTCATTAGTTTCAACAATAGTTGAATCTACTTCTGAAACACTATTTGTTATGTGTTCCAATTCAACAGCTGATGTTAAGTCACCGTATCTACTAGCCATTTCATATATATCAAATTCACGACAACCAGCAAAAAATGATTCAATAATCTTATCAGCTGTTTGGTCTGGGGCGTTCTTAAGTTCATTATCAACAATAACATTAAGTATAGAAGGGTGGTCTACAACCATCTTAAATGATAGTGACCCAATTCTCTCACTCTGATTATATGTATATATCGGTTCTGTTCTACCTAAAAATGTTGTAGGACTCCATTGTGCGGAATTAGTATCACTAACACTAATGTCATATGGTGGAAACCACATAACTCTACCACCGTTAGGTCCTCTTTCAGCTCTTGGTAGTTTGTCTAGTTCTGGTGACCCTCTCCAAGCTAGGTTCTCAAGTGAGAACATATATTTCTTTGCGTTCTTCTGCCCACTCATATTTTTGTCAACATTACTACCTATCGACGGTCCTATGTTTAAATTAAATGTGTTTGTTAATACAGAGTCTTTATTACCTCTAGCCAATCCACCACTTTTTTGTAAATTGGTAAATGTATAATACGGGTTATCTTTAGTCCATGTTCTACAGAATTCTGTTGTGCTAACACCAAACAGCCCACTATCAATGAATCTAGCTCCACTACCCTTACTAATATCTTTATACCCATCATTAAAGACCTTTGATGTTTGGTCTATTGCGTGACCCGCGTGTTTCCTTCTAGCCCCACCCATTAATGGTGTTGAGTCTATAAGTTTTTGTGTTTGGTCTAGTATCCCTCCTCTACGTTTTGGTTTGTTAAATGACCTACTGTATAGCATCCCCATTGGAGCGTTAAGTGATGCGAATGATTGGTGTCCAAACCAAGTGAATCCAGCAGCTAACCCACCACCATCCATATATGTTGCTCCGTTTAACCCAAATAGGTAGTGTTTCCATAGTGGAACACCACTTACTGTTTCTAATTCCTTAGCTACAGCTGATGGACCATAAACTAAAGATTTTGTGTTTCTGCCAAATTCATCTGTTGGTGTTGCTCCGTCTGGTGACTCTAGTGTTCCTGGTTCAGAACTACTAGACCCAACATAATAATAAGGTATTACAGCTTTCAAACCACCAATTAATTGTGTTCTTGTATAATCCGGTCTATATTTGTTAAAGTTTAATCCTCTTGTGAACAGTTGGGATTGTTGTGAGAACCCCATATGGTTTATTAAGTTATTACTAGGTGTTGGTACGGATGTGTTGTTTGCGGGAATGTTATTACCGTTATTCCAAAAATTACCTATAGCGTTTGCTGTAGCCTGTATGTTACCGAAAACACCGGAATAACTATATCCGTTTTTTATTAGTGACGATAGGTCTGGTACAAATTGTTGGCTGAAGTATGTGCTACCAATCTCAGAATAATTAACATCAACACCAGAAAGTCTACTAAGATAGTCGTCATCTTTAAGATAGGTCTTTCCTGGTGAAACACTAATGCTTGTAGCTTCAGGCCCTTCAAATAACAAACTTTGTTTCTGATTCTCACCCAAACTCTTTCTAAGATATCCTGATGATGTTTGTATTAATTGGCTGTCGTTTAATACATTAGAGTTCATTATTGTGACTACTCCGTTTGATATATTTATCTCATTTAATATATCATAAGCGTTATAACAAGATACTGTGTATCCTCTTGGTGTTAGTGTGTTCCCTTCTAGATATTCTAATACGTTGTCCCTTAGTAATTTATCTACGTTAATTGTTTGTACATCACTGTACCCACCTTCCGGTCCGTACTTGTTGTCCAAATACAATGAATTTTGTTGTAGTAGTCCACCTTCTTGTACTGTTTCTTGGTCTATAACACCCTTATCGTGTAATTGTTGTATTTTTATCCCACCTGGTTTTTGTTCCCCAAAAAATGGTTGGATTGGGTTATTGTCGTGTAGGTAAGAACTTTCTAAATTACGGCTAAGTAAGAATTCTCTTAGTAACCTAGTAGATGAAACGGTAACGTTAGATTTGTTTTTACCTGACGGTACTTTTGAATTTGTATTTGTTTGGTCGCTCATATATTACTATTTTAACTGATTGCGTTCTGTAACAAACTATTTAATTTTTGTAAGTCCCCGGAACTAATTGAATTGATAAACTCATTTATATTTAATTTTGCTGACTCAGAACCGTCGCCCTTAACGTTTAAAGTCCCTTCAACCCTTAGGACACCACCACCACTACCAGTTCCACCACCCTGTTTGTATGCATCATTCCAAGCATCCAACTTTGCCCAAAAATCATCGAGTGGCACGATACCTTCATTCTGACCAGCTTCAGCTATTTGAGCTATTACTGGTTTTGTAGCAACACCTCCATCTCCAAGTGACGGTATTTCTACACCTATATTTGACAAAGCGTCCACCATTGTTTTTGACATATTTGCAGCGTTTTGTTCGGCAACATCCTTCATTACTGTCATTCTTTCATCTATATCACCGGATTTTAAAGTTTCTCTTTGTGCGTCAGTCATCTCTAGGTCCATATCACTAAACATTTGTCTTGATAATGATTTAGCGTCCAAATCTGAAGCGTCACCACCTTGTGCAACCATTTCTCTCATAGCGGTATCAATGGACGCTAACCACTGATTACTCTTTTCAGCTGCGTCTAGTTGTTGGTCGTAAATATCCCTATCACTTAATTGACCCTCTTTAAGTCTTTCCATCTGTGAGTCGGTTATATTGGCAACATCAATCATTTCGTCCATTCCTGGTATTTGAATTTTGGCTGCTCCGTCTTTACCAATAGTAGCCATAGACGCTACTAATTCCTTATCTTCATCTGACATACCACCAACAAACTCTAACTGACTTAGAGCTTCAGCACTTCTAGCTGCTTTAATAGCCATTTCAGAGTATTCTTCATAACTAATATCCAGTTCCTTAGCTTGGTCTCTCATTTGTCTTCTTTGTTCTGGAGAGAACCCGAATTCACCAGTTTCCTGATTAAATGTTGCTGATGCTGCAGCAGTTTCAACAATAGCGTCTTGTAACCCCTCTAAATCATTTGTTGCCATATACATCAATTTGAATGGGTCTGTTAAGTCACCAGCAGCCCCACCAATAACTTGCATCTTCGCTGCAAAATCAATAGCTCCCTCAGGGTCTAAGAATTTTTCAGCTAACCCCGCGACGTCAGACATTTTTAAACCTAGTTGGTCACTTTTAACAACCATTCTGGCTAATCCTTCGTAACCCCTTTCAAAACCGTATTTATTCATCAGTTTTATATTCTCTGACGCGTTTTTCATGAATGATGAAGAAACAGCACCCAAATCTCTAGATGTTTTAATCATCCTACCTATAGCGGTTGTTGTGTCGTCAGTAGCTCCAATAGCACTGTCCATACTAAGACCAACACTGTCGAATGCGTCCATATAACTCTTAGCGTCAAACCCTTCTAATGTTTTACCTAGTAAAGCACTTCTAGTTAGAACGTGTTCTGGGATGTTCAACTTTCTACCAACAAGGTCAACTGTATCGGTCCAAGTCTCATTAAGGTCGTAAGCTGTTAATCCGTATGCACTTGCCTCATTAGCCGCTCTATTTAAATAATCAACGTGTTCCCTTAGTTGGGAATTTGTCATTCCGATAGTTGATGAAACGTCTGATGTTATGGTGTCTTCTAGAGCAACTAGTTTTAATATCTCCCCAACAACTACGTGTTTTTGAGTGGTCAAGTCCATAGCCTCTTTTAGATTGCTTATATCTTGTAGTGTCAACCTTTCGTTCTTCTTACGTTGTTGGTTTATCTCACCTAACATTTTCATTGTATCGTCACTACCGGTATAAGGAGTATTCTTTTTTGTGTACCCAGCCTCATTAGCTAACCTAGTTAATTCAGATTCACTAATTTTACCAGTACCACCTCCTACGATATCAAATTCAATTTCAGAATATGAAGGAATCGGGTTTTCAATACCCATATCAGATGCAAGAATATAAGATAACTTATTACCCTTAACACCCATCTTTTTAATGGATTTTACTCGAGAATGGTAGTTTGGTTCGTCTTTGGTATTGAATATACCGATAGGTACACCTAATTCAGGGTGAAAGGCAATATATGGTACCCCACCAGAAAGAATGTGTTCAATAAATAATTGTTTCAACAACCTAAGCATAAGAATAGTGTTTAACTATAAATAGTTGGTTTGTTAATTCCTTTTGTTATTTGCTTGTTGTATTGCTTCGTTTTTCTTATCAAACTCCTTTGTTAAGAAGTCAATATAAAAACGTCGTTCGAAGGTGGGCATAGATAATAGGTCGGACCAACCAATATGAAGGTGTTTCATTAAGTAATAGAGCTCTTGCAATAGGGCATTCCTATATGCCGTAGAAAGGACGAAAAAATTCAACACCAAAGTTGATTTTCACCCCAATCTCCTCGTTGGACGGAGTCATTACCTTAATGTTAAGGTCCAATTCCGGTGCATTTTTTCTGATAATTTTTCTTATGTTTTGTGAATCTAGGATAGGCATTGTTTGTATAAAATTAGCTATTGTCATTGGGTCTCTATTCCCGTCAATCTCCTTAACAACCATTTCAAGTTGTTTTGTCATATAAGGACTAATCTTTTGGTCTTTATAAGTTTCCTCAATTTTAGTTAAAGCTTTTTGGTGTTCTGGTGATAATAATGTTAATTTACAGTTTTTCTCACACTTTGTTAAAAAGAATTCGAATTCACCGTTATTATCTAGAACCAAATCAGTGTCCTTAACCTTAAGTACTGACAAGTCAATGGTACTTTCAAATTCATCACCTGTTTTTGGGTCTTTGATTTTCATGGTATACTCTGAACCGAAAGCGGTATTACGTAAGAATACTAATATAGCTTCTTTATCACAAATAGCCATATCACTAACAACAACATCCTTATCTAAAATTTTTCTGCTAATTAGGATATCTATTAATCCTTCACTACCAATCATAGATGGTGTTGATAGTAGATTCTCATCCGAGGCATTTAGGTATGTTACTTTAACAGTCTTCTTTCCGTTTTTATCAAATATACCTTGTGATGGTAAAGTTACCAAGTCATAAGGTAGTATGGATTCCATGTGTTGTTTTTCGTTCATATTAATATAATATAAGTTATAGCTTGTTATTGTAAATATATAGATATATAATTTATATAAGCAATTAATTAAATATATAGCTAAAGGGTTATATAATATAAGTATGGTCCATTAAAATTTATAAGTAAATAGATTATTTAATAAAAAAACCCACTCTGTTAAGAATGGGTTTATAAAATCTATATTTTTTTGATTAGTATACTAAGATACATCTGTCTGGACGTAATGTAGCTGAGATTGTAGCTAACCCGTCATCAGAGTATCCTAAACTATCGAAGTTAACGTCAGTTAAGAAACAACCTTGTAATATCCATTTTTCAACAACAACACCTGTAGGGTCTAACATCTCTAAATCAATATTCTTTTTATATCCAGCAGCGTAACCCATTCTACCTGTTACTGATTCAGAATGCATTCTTACCCACTCCATAAGTGCTTGTGCAGCAGAAGGACCGATTGGGTCTCTAAATGTTACAGAAATTGTACCCCAAGTAAATCTACCAGCAACATACGTTGATGTATTTAAAAATGGTACCTCTACCGAGTTAATTGTAACTTGTGGTCTTGACGTACTTTCAACATACCACTCATTAATCCCAAGTGATGAGTCAAAACGTAGTATAAACCTATTCTTCTTTTTTGGTTCATAAGGAACCGGCATTTTCATTAATAAATCAGCCATTACATTTGTTTTTGTTGTTTTTATTATTACGCTTGTACATATTCGTTTACTATAAATATCATGGAACTAGAAAAAATATCCTATATATGGTTTTTAGTTCACTTGTTTAATTACTATTTTTTTATTACCACCATCAGAAGTGTCATATATGGTGAATCGTACGTTAGGAAACTCATGTTTTAACTCCTCCTCAATGTAAGATTCTATAGCTTTAATATTACCCAAATCATCATCACTAAATCCTATGGACAGTTTATTGTATTTTGTATTAACCATTTCCTTAGTTTTATTGATAATCTTCTCTACGTAACTCCTAAAAGCAATTTTCTTATTTTGTTCAGGATTAGACGCTGAACCAACCTTAAGACCAAATTTTTCAGCAAAAATTTCAGAGGTAACGGGGTGATAATCGTGTGAATCTAAATATATTTTTAATGTTTCTTGTGCACCCAAACCAACTGTTTCCGGCAATCTTTCTTGTATGTTTTCTAACATGTCTGAAAGTTCACTCTCACTAAATGTGTTAGAAATAACAATATCCATAGCACGTCTAAGTGTTTTAGGGTCATGTCCTCTAGCTGTTATTATTGATATTGGATTTGCAAATATTAACGCTTCTTTGAATTTGTCGAACGACGGGGCAAATGATTTTGTTTTTATAGCTTCTTCTAAGTCGGATAAAAATTTATCATCACTAATAAAGTTATCAAAAGCGTCGTCACCTAATGTGTATTCTGGATTATTTCTGATATTTGCGTACTCGTCCGTTGGAACCTCAATCTTTTCACCATTCTTAACCACCTTTATAGTTGTTGGCATGTTTATGATATTATCGTCCCAATCAAAAGAATAAGCTCTAATTATTTTTGTATCAACAGAAGTATCGTCACTTACATCTTCGGTTAGTAATTTAATCTGTTTCTCATTAATTATAATCTTTTTATTCATATAATATAAATATCGATAAAGTTGTTTAAATGGATTATTTTACTTATCTTTGTAGTATCAATTAATAATGAAATATAATACAATGAAAAAAATACTAATCTTACTATTATTACCACTCTTAGTTAACTCACAAACAATTATGATGAATTCGGAGTGTTACTCTGTTAATGTTGAAATGGATTCATTGACTGACAATTACTATACATCTAATGTTGTTTTAGAGCCTCTAGGGTTTTATAATAATCTAATCTCATTAACTATCGACACTTCTAGTTTATATATTTCAGTAACGTTTAGTGATTGTATTAATGAATATTTGATTTTAAGTGTATTATCTGACACTATTGATGGTGGTACAACATACCTAACACAGAATCCGTTAACATCCAACTATGGGATGGTATTTGTTATTGAAGATTCGTATATGGTATTCGAACAATACCAGTATTCTTTCACTAAATTTAAAGGCATTATAGCTAGTGAATTAAGTTATGAATAATTGTAACAATAAATATAAAATGCTCGTATATATAAATAGAAGAAATATTAACCTTTTAATAAACTAATAAAATGACATACCTAATAAACTACTTAATCTTATCTGAATTACTAATGTTCATGTTCTTGTTAATAAACAAGGAAGAAGTTAGAAAAAGTTATTTGTCTTTTGAGGATAGACGTGGTGATAAACCTACATCATTATGGTACACGGTATATGTATTGTCTCACGTACTTAAAGCTCCATTCTATTGTCCGTACATCTCCTTATTAATTTTACTTAATGGTGGTATTCTAATAACAGACGATAAATAAAAAAAGGTCCGAAAGGACCTTTTAATTTTTATATGATGTTTATTGTTTAATTAACTTTTTGAAATTGGTTTGATTATCTGTTTCATTTTTTTAATGTCTTCAGCGATTAATTCTTTTTCTGATTTTTCTTTAGACTCAGTGAACCCAAACCCACCGAACTGTACCTCGTCTTGATTGAACCCATCTTCCTCGTCATCAAAGAAGTCTCCGTCATCTTCTGTATCGTCAAACATATCGTCTTCAACATGTGTGTGATTACCACATCCACCTTCATGTACTTCTCCACAAGATTCACAAAACTCCCCTTCAACCACTTCCTCATCAACCTCTTCTTTCTTAACTTCTTTAGAAGCTTTTTTCATAGATTCTTCTGTATCACCGTCATTATCTAAATCTAAAAAATCTGGTTTTGGGCCTTCAATAATCTCACCCTCTTCTAGTTCTGGGTAAGGCACTTCATCAGTTATCTTATCTGCATGTCTTGGAGCGTGACCACCAGGAGCTCCTGATTGCATTAATTCAGCTGTAACTGTTGCAAAATTATTTAACTTAATTAAAGTGTTCTCAATTTTCTTTCTCATATCAGAATCCTTAATCATTTCCCAAGCCTTCTTAATACCGTCTATAACAACACCTAAACCTTCACCAGCAGCAACACCAGGATTTCTATCATACTGACCCTGTTCATTTAGTATGTAGTTACCAACATCTAAACCGTCAATACTCTCACTAATAATACATTCGTTAATTAACTTATAAGCCTCCTTTATGACATCATCAATAGTCTCCTTAACTACTTTTTTACCAACAATAGTATTTTTAGACATAAGTCTTTCTAGTTGAGCTTCAGTAATTACTACATTCTGCTTCTTACCAATTGTAAAATACTTATTACCGGACAATTCCGACTCAATACTTTCAGCTAATGTTTTTTTATTAAATTTCATTTTCACTTTTATTATAAATATAGTTTAAACACAAATAGGGAGTATACCCCCTATTTATGAATTTATTATTGTTTACACATCCTCAAATGATGCCCCTGTTGGTGTTACTAAGAACTCAACATAGATGTATTCTAACGCTCTGGTTGGTTTGATGTAAATCTTACCACTCATTTCATTTCTATCTATTTCTTCAGGGTCATTAGATAATACAACTCTAAAGTCTGTCAAACCTCTATCTCTTCTAATTGAGTCTAGAATTGGATTAACTAGGTCTAGGAATTGTTGTCTTACTATATCATCGTTTTGTTCGAAGATAAGTCTTACAGAAACCGCTGATATTAATTTTCTAGTTTGTAATAATAATCTTCTAACATTAATTCTATCTAAAGCAGACTCCCTAATCTGTAAAGTCTTATTACCCCAAATAATAGGTCCTACATCAGAGAACGTAGCTATCGGATTAATTCTTCCAACATACAACACATCTCTTTCATCTAAAGTTAATTTCTTTCTAGCTTTAGTAGCGTTTACCAAACCTCTAGTATAACCAGCAGACGCAAACCATGGGAATGAAGTATTATCTGTTAAAGCGATATTTCTCATTACCTCAGCTGTTGGTGGTATAAATATTTGTTTGTTGTTAGCTGAATCTTGAATTTGAATCCAAGGATAGTAGGTTGCTGTATAATTAGAGTCAATTAGTGAGTCTTCCATACCATCTACAGCTTCTTCAGCACCAACAACATCATCTGGGTTGGTTGTATTTGTAACAAACATATTGTAATCAGGCGTTGTTGTAATATACAATGAATCAGCTCTATCGGTCTCAACCATGTCTATAGCCTCATTAACAAGACCTAGGTTATCAACATAATTAATACCTGGTGTAGCAAATACGTTTATATCTACAGCTTCTGGGTTACTAAATGTTGCGATACCTCTTAAGTAAGCGAAATAATCAGTGTTAGATTCAGTCTGACTTAATTTCTTAAATGTACCAGAACCTGACGCTGTTGGGAATTCTACTGTACTACATGCTCCAGCTAAGAAACCTGTAAGTCCCATTCTATAATCGTCCGTATTAGACCTGGTTTTTCTATAAATGTCCCAACCATCAAAACCACCATGTGGTACTAATGTAAATTTACGTGAACGTAATTTCTTATATGGGTCGGTAGTAGATGTAGGTTCAGTACTAAATGTTGTTACACCAACATCGAATATTGACTTACCGTTTAATGTAGTACCACTCCAACTAACATAAGCTCCTGAACCTCCAACAATTGTTGAGGCTGAGAAATCCATATGGAAACCTTTTGTTACTACAGGCCATAAGTCACCATCAGTACCAGTACAAACAGCTGAAGGTACTTGAAGTCCTTTATAGTCAAAGAAATCATTATCCATTAAACTAGACGCGACTCCTAAATAATTTTTACTTACTTTGTCCCCCCCACTTAAAACTTTATTATTTGCGGTGCTTATTCCACCTGTAACTCCACCAGAACCAAACGGTGGGTCATATACTGTGTCTCCAGGGTTATAATATTTAGTTTTGTATGGTACCCATGGATTTTGTGAACAAGAACCATATTGTCTAAATCTATATCCCTCAAACCCACAAGGAATAGAACCAACGAATGTTCCGTCAAGAACACCCTCACCTAAGAACAACATAATATACTTAGATTTTAATTCAAACTCACCAGTAGAAGTACCAACTTTTCTACCCAAGAAAGATACTTTTGTTGGGTCCAAACTACATCTTGTAAATTTTTCTAATACTTGTGGTGACGCGTCTGTATCATAGAAATCTCTTACTATAATATCGAACTCACCTCTTTCGAATGAAAGGTTTGTTATTGAAACTTTATATTCTCTATTTGCTGAGGTACCGTCTGAAATTGAGATACATTTAAA
>Ga0066849_10000419_pt1 | contig 17075 bp, 6 predicted proteins | sample ETNtaG_9_FD_65492 | JGI IMG/M metagenome (GOLD analysis project Ga0066849, IMG submission 65492) | Marine microbial and viral communities from oxygen minimum zone, Eastern Pacific Ocean - ETNP201406SV69 | ecosystem: Environmental > Aquatic > Marine > Oceanic | place: Pacific Ocean: Eastern... | reverse complement strand
GACATCCAAATTCCATACCTTCTCGCATACAATGCTGTCCGGCCCCTAACAAGTTCATCCGAATAGAGCTGGGGCGTTTCTTCTTCTGATACGAAGCCTTGGTCAACACCACATCGAACACATACCAGATAACGTGGACCATTCCCAGTGATGAACTGATCTTGAGGGAATACTCCTCGACAATATCTGCAAGTCGCCATTCGCTCCCTCAATCTATCGCAGAGGTGTAATCTCCTTCAACTCTACTATTCAAATGACTTCGTTCTGCTTGGAGTGTGTCGTCCTGAAAAGAGGGTTTTAGGGCAAGGAATGTCTTCAAAATCAATCGGCCCTCGGGACTTCCGCATGACTCAGGGTGAAATTGAATTCCATGTACTGGGCGATTGAGAGCCTCGACACCCATCACAATACCTGCAGGATCTAGCCATGCATTTGATCGAAGAAGAGAAGGCTTCGGTGATTTGGGTTCTTGGATGCTCAAGCTATGATATCGCATCATCACAGGAGATGGTTCGATGTCTATGAAAAGGCCTGATGAAACATGTTGAATACGGGTCGGGACGCCATGAACCGCTCCAGTTGATGTTCTTCCCAACTTCCATCCAGCGGCAATACCCAATGCTTGGTGCCCTAAACAGAGACCCAAAGTTGGCAATGGATTTGGGTCTTTCAACGCCCAAGTTGCAAATGCCATCGTTAGTGGTGATGATTCTGGAGATGATGGACCCGGCCCGATTACAATATGTGTCGGTTCATGCTTTTCCAACAATTCCTCAACCGATTGTTCCGAACCAGGGCCTCTCCCTGAAACAACAGAAACAATCGCCCCACAAATTCGTAGTTCATCCACAACATTCCAAGTGAATGAATCGAGATTATCGATGAATAATACTCTAATTGATTTGCCATGAGATTCGTGTAAATTTTGGATGGATTCTGATCGAAGACGTTCAACCAATGATTCTGTTCTCTCATCAATTGGTTCGATGGATTGAATGGAGGAAGGGGCTGAAACCGTTTCTCTCACCGAAATGGAATCTTTGGTTGACCAACATGCATCAATCAAAGCCATTGCCTTGAGTTTTGCTTCATCTACTTCAGATGCGGGATTCGATTCCACTGTGATGCCTCCACCAGCTTTGATGGTCGCAAACCATTTGTTCGATTCATTGTGGAATTCTATGGTTCGAATCAGAATATTCCATATTGAATTGGATGTTAAAGGATCAATGAATCCGATTGATCCGGTCCAGGAACCTCTCGGTTCTTCTTCCAGCCAAGAAATAGCAGCAATTGTTGCATCCTTGGGACATCCTGTTATTGAGCCCCCAGGAAACAATGATTGAAGAGCATCTGCTGCATCTATATTTGTTCTATAATCACCCTGAATTGTACTAACAAGATGGTGTACATTCGGTAATGATTCGACCCTCCAATCAGTCCACCGAGTGGAACCTGATTTGGCGATTTTACGTATATCGTTACGTTCAAGATCGACCAACATCATGTGTTCAGCAATTTCTTTCCTGGATCGAATCATGGACATAATCTCAGCTTGATCTGCCTCTACACCTTCGCCCCGAGGGCGTGTTCCCTTGATGGGGCGAGTATACACTGAAGATGCATCCATCTCTAAGAGCAGTTCAGGACTTGAAGAAACAATTGCCATATCAAGATCTGGAGAATGGAGCCAAGCACAATAGGGGGCCGGGTTGGTAGAATCTAATTCTTCGAAAATTTGCCAAGGATGAATGTCTATCTTTCCTTTCCATGTCCGCCCATAGTTCACCTGATACAGATGGCCTCCTCTAATTGATTCAATGATTCTTCTAATCCTCTCGGTGTGATGTTGGTCAGATGTTGATTCGGGAATTGAATGAGAATGGGAAGATTGTGATGGGTGCGAGTGTATTGATTCAAATTCGGTGATTACAGCCCACGGATGATCTTCCACGGATACGAGATGAAGTTGATTTGTTGAACGATTGTGGAGAATGTAGGCCGAGATTCGATACATGACTCCCAAAACTGAATTTGCATCAGGTATTGCATGGAGGCCCACTGGAGAAGTCCATTGCACCAAATCATAGCCCAACAATCCAGCTACACTACCTATGCTTGGCATTCCATTAGGAGACGGTGTGCATTCATGTTGGCATGTTAATTTCATGGCTTGTGAGAGGCTTGTAGCACTCGACTTTTGGACGGTCTCCCACTTGGAATCCATCCAAATCTGTTGTTCAACAATCAATGGTTCTGATGTATGGAAAATTAAGTCGCCATCAAGTGGTGAACGATTCAAAGGTAAGGGTGACTCATTCATCGGTTGACGGAAAAGTGTCCTGTGGGAAGGAGGGCCCATCAGCAAAGATGTTTGAGAAATATCTGAAATTGGGCCTCCTGAATGCAACAAAAGTTCATCCGGAGCAGATTCTGACGATCTCATTGAACGCAATATGTGTTGAATGGAAAGCAAAGGAGATGATCCGGAGGGCACTGGTAATTCTCGGAAAATCACACCCTCACCCCTATTGCGTTCCTTCCCATGCAATCTTCAATGCATCTGTGATAATATTGGTCAAATGGTTTCCTAGAGATATGTCCACTCCGTCGATTTCTCCGATTGGGAGGACTCCGATACCAGTACCTACCACTACCAGTTCTTTGCATCTAAAAAGCATCTCATCGGTCAAAAACGCACGCCTCAAAGGAATGCCGTTTGATTCTAAATGCTCAGTAACCAACGATAGTGTGATTGATGCCACGCCTCCTTGTTCAGGCCCAGGAGAATATGCCAAACCATTTTCGTCAAGAAGAAGCGGAGTAGCTCGATCTGCATCCACAATTGTTTGATTATGGACGAGGAGGGCAATGTCTGCACCAGCTGATTTAGCTGATTTTGCAGCCTTCAAGTATTGCTCCCAAGAACCATGCTTGATGCCTTGAAAACGACGAGGCCATTGAGGAGCAGGGTGTGTAATTGCAACCAAAGGTGAATGGAATGATTGAACATCCCTTGTTTCACAATTTACCACTCCTTGGGATGTCCATTCTAATCTAGCCAATCCCTCTCTAGGCCCATGCTCATTAATTGATGATTGAAGTGCTTCGAGCAAAGAAGAGGCATCCGGTTTAGGGCATCGGACCTTCTCTGCTGCCTCTTCCAGGCGACGAAGGTGAAGATTCCATGCTAGTACTTGTCCAGATTCATTGAATCGACATGTGGTGAAAACCAATGAGGGGGGTTCTCCGTCTACCATTTCATCATCACCATTCAAACATCTATGCTCTGTGATCAGAGCAAATCATCGAGGAATGACATGTCGAGATCATCTGACTTTGGTTCTCCCGAACGAAGGGCTTCTGCTGCACTCTTGAGTTCAACTGGGTCCAGATACTGGTCCTTGTTGTCATCATGATATCGTGCTTCTTGGATGAGTAGGTCCTCTGAAGGAAGAGAATAGTCTCGAACCAAATCCTTTGCACTCTGCCTAGAATAACTGTACTCATCGACTGGGGCAATTTGTTGAGGGGCTGGGGGTTCAGAAACAGCCCTAGCTTTCGAATCTGTAGATGTAACGGGCATTCCAGGTGGCATCTCCACATCAGGTGAAGAATCGTCCCAAGCAGATTGTTGTGGGAGCCCGTATGTTCCCTGGGCAAGATGTGCCCAATCATCTGCTGGATCTCGTCGTCTAACAACTACTAGAGCAACTAAAGCAACCAGTATCAAAATCATCAGTAGCAAAATTACGATAGTTTGAGCATTGAATAAATCGGCCCACCACGCTGCATCTTCAGTTTCGCCAGGGTTTGGAACTGCTGCTGGATCCCATGGTGCTAGAGCTCTAGGGGTTACACCTGTTCGATGAACTTCGCCATCGTGCGCAACAATTGCAATGTAATGAGGTACATCATTGCACACAGTTGTATTTTCTGTTCCATCGGATTCGTTTTGTGCGTCTACAGATAGTCCGCATATTGGTTCAAATGTCCAAGAATCTCCTTGTACATAGGATTCCACTAGTATCGCTTCTCGTGTATCCTCAAATGGTTCCAATGAACTGTAAATCCAATACGACCGGACATTTCGATCATCTTGAATTTCCCAATCTGCCTTAATTTGTGTACCTTCATCAACCCACTGGAGTACAATACCAGTCATTTCAGGTAGATGGAGGCCAGGATCCAGAAGTGAGTTATCAATAGGAGACCTGCTAGACGTCTCTATATCAGTAAAGAATGCGTTTCCTGATGAATCAACAGGCACAACTGCGACCCAAGTCAATGTTCCCGGACTTAATGATAGATATTCGTCAGTATTGATGGTTGCAGAGAACATCTCAACCTCTGCAGGTAATTCAGGTGAACGGGAAAGTACTGCAGCAGGTTCCATTGTTGAGGCATCTGTAAATGGTAATGAAGAAGTAAAGATGAGGTATTCTTCAACATCACTAGCCAAACTCAATTCAAAGTTAACAAGTAAACCATCTCCCATATCATTCGGACGATCTGAAAGTGTTGGTGCTGCAAGACGATTTGGGGGAGTGATGTCGCCTCGATTGTCGATTGGAACCACATTCACTGTCTCAAGTTGTGTCAAGAAAGCATTACCAGAAATATCGTGTGCAGAGACTGCAACATACAATGTGATGTCTGGTACAATTGGTGAGGGTGTTGCTCCACTTACTGAACTTCCTCCCAGTAAAGCAGTATCTATAGTCACTTCAATACGTTCTTGATTCCATCTTCTCTGGTCAACCAAAACTAAGCCACAAGAACTAGGATCGGATTCACACACATTCCATTTTGGTCCAACAACCGATACTGGATGTTCAGACACCCATACAGTGTAGTGGTCCAAATCAGGTTCAAATCCTGGAGTCCAACTTACATCGATGCTTGTGCCATCATCATCAGGAGTGTCCCATGCTTCAACACCTTGAATGCGAGCTGGTGGATCAGGGCCAATATTGGCCAAGGATGATGCAGATACAATAGTCACATTCTCAGTATCTGAATTGTCCCAGAAATCAACCGCTACCACGGCAAACCAATGGACAACTCCATCTTGAATTGGACGTCCTGAAATATCACTGACTGTGATTCTGACCATTCCATCATCAGTAGTGGGCGGCCCACCTTGGCCGGGTCTACCTCCTTGCCCAGGTCCTTGGAAAATAGCACAAGATGGAACATATTCGATTATGTCCCATCCATCGAGATTATCTGGAATAGTATCTGAGTCTGCGACCTTGCCATACACTGCATAGTAGGCACAATCATCCTCTTCATTGGGGCTCCATTCGAGACTTATTCTTCCACCCTCATCATCTGGAGTATCTACAGCGGAAAGGTTCTCGATTGGCGCAGGTGGAATTCCATCATCAACTTCCGAAGTCCATACCACAGGTCCAATCACTGTTGCATTCTCGGCATCATACTGCCCCGATTCATCAGTACACACCAACCCCATCCAAATCATGCGATTCACTGGGACGTTGATGGTAGTGGAATTGGCTTCTGTATGAGGGACTGCTTGAGCCCTGAATGATGGAAGTCCCACTACATCAGATATAGGTGCAGGAGATCTCCAAACATGCATGAATGCTGGATCCAATTCTGTACATGCAGCCCATTCTAGAATCATCTGACCCTCTTGATCTGGATTCATTGTGGCATTTGCCCACTCGGGTGGCGCTGGTACATCATCAATAGGGGTGGCAAATGTAGCGAAATTGGATGGTACGCCCAATTGTGCTCCAGAATATTCAGTCACGATACTGATTCCGTATTCTTTGCCATCTTCCAATGCTTGTCCTAACGAGGTAGTTAATTCGGCTGCAACTGTGGCCCAGACTGGAATTCTGGCATCATAAGTGCTGCCCGTAGCTTGAATATCTTGCATAGTTAATCCGTTGGGATATGTTGATGTCTCCCAAATGTAGATTCGATAAGCAACCCATCCATGATCTGTGGATGGTGACCATTTTGCAACAAGAACGCCGCCCCCATCATTTGGACGGTCGTAGAATTCCAAAACTTCTGTAGGTTGTTCTGTTCGCTCCCAATCATAGGTTAAACGGACCCACATGGACCCGTTTCTTGGGCTTTGTAATTGGAAATGGACTTCTCTTCCATCTGGAGTCATTGCTGCATTTTGAATTGCATCCTGAAGGCTTGCTTCCAACCCCATCACACCAGAATCGAGAGATGCGAGATCCCAGATTCCAGAGTAATTGAGTGAAGTTGTTGACATCCAAGTTGCTGCTCCTTGAACTGGACTAACCGAAGTGACAACGTTCTGAACAAGTTGAAGTCCGTTTGGACCAGCAGCACCTATACTTGGAAGTGCAATTACAGAGTTTTGAGAGGCTAGAACGATTGATCTCCCTGGATGAGTCTGATTCGTGATATTGATCGAATTTCCACCAATGAGGACATTCAACGGAGATGCGCGCCGACTTCGGAATCGGTCTTCCTCAATGTGCGAAATTGGACTAAACAAATGCAATCCATCCATTCCTACTGTAGCGAGTCCTGAAGAATCAAGATAGGCTCCCCTTTGATTGGTAACTTGGATCAAATCATCAACAGCATGATCTCCACCTGCTGCAAGATATGTGATGCCAATATTGGTCAAAGAAATGAGATCTGTTCCATCACTAATCATCAATTGAGGGGGGTAACCTGCCATGGTGAACGGATTTGGCCCATCTTCCATCGAACCTGATGTGGCATTCCAATGTACAGTTGGTGCTGTTGCTGTAGCAATATGTACACCCCAAATATCTGCAGAGATTGATTTCACATCATTGTCTGGAATCATGTCTATTGCTCGAGTAACTGTTGGATTCATTGTTGCTAGAGGTACTTCAGCAAATCCTGGTCGTGTTATTCCTTGGCCATCATGCGCCACCAAAACCGTAGCTGGGAATGAAGTTGTAACTCCACCAGAATCAACAATGGTGTTTGGACCAAGCATTGCAATATCAGATACTGATGTCCCCATCAACCCACTCTGAGCAGTAAGGGTCCTCACAATCGACATGTTCGTGGTATTCAACTCCACCAATCCACCCTTAGTTCCAAGGAGTAGGTTTCCGTTTGCAACTTCTAACCGAACGATTACTGGATTAGGGAGTCCGTCAAGTAGTGTAAATGGGTCTTCCCAATCTTGGACTGTTGTATTCCATATTCCTAAACCTGCAAGGGTAGCAACCCAAATTCGGCCATCGTGTTCAACGAAATCGAAAACATAGTTACTAGGAAGTGCTGCAACCAATTTTCCATCAACGAATGTATAATTCGTGGTATCGAACACTTGGACTCCTGCTGCTGTTGACCCTGTGCCCATTAGACCCACTACGAGATCGCCGTTCCATTTGGCAAGACCATCGTGCATCCAATGGAAACCAATGCCCATCGGGTAAACTATGCCAGTTGTGAGGTCGATTCTAATGAGGCCTGAACCTGCGTTGGATACCCAAAGCCCAGTTCCATCCAACAATAATTCATTGCCAGTCTCTGCACCAAGTGAGAACGAACGATCCCATCGAACCTCTCCATTTACCAATGTACCTTCAAGAATTGTATTGCCAAGGCCTGAGGTTACATCCTCTCCAACAAGTGCCCATACCTTGTTTCCGGATGAAATAATTTCAACAACACGACCGCTACTTAGGGCAGTGAATGTATCAATGCCTCCAGGAGTGAAGCCTGTGCTATCAAGTAAGTCTACTCTACTGTTTCCAGAGCTACCTCCATTTCGGCCGATTGCAAATGCATCCGTTCCAGAGGATGATGGTTTCACAACAATGCTGCCTGTCTCCAATCCAGGATCAACAAGAGAACCTGTGCCTACATTCACACCAACTACTCCAATTACAGAGAATCCTCCACGACTATTGGCTAAATGAGACACAAACAGTTTGTTGTTGTGATATAGGAGGCCTCCAGGGAATACTGCTTCTTCCGAAATTCCATCTTGAGCAGTAATTTCACTAAGCTTCAAATCTTGTCCACCGTAAAGGTAACGCCCTATTCCAATTCCATCTGTATCGTATCCAGAATAAAGAATCTCGTTGGCATCATCACAAGCTAAAGAACGGACATCATCGTTAGGAATCTCCCCGCCTTGCGAACTAAAGTCGGAAAGCCATGTTGATGATGTTGTGTCGTAACGGCCAATACCACCAGGAGCCCACCATCCAAGATCCCCCATTGCAACATGGACAATGTCTGCACATACCACAAAGTCAGCGGGATAACCAGAAGGAAGATTGCCAGAACCTGCTGCAATGCTTGTCCATTGACCAGTTGAACCGTTGAGGGTGTGAACATCTGAATCAGTTTGCCATCCACTTTGAGCATACGTTCCAACCCACAAATCATCACCGATGATTTTCATGGCATAGACATCTTCGTCTCCAGAAGAGGGCATGCCTCCATTACTTGGGGTCCAACTAGTCAACCAAGTGTCATTGGTGGGATCAAATCTGAGGATTCCATTCAACGAAGCGAATAGATAGTTTCCATCCCATTCAACCATTCCACGTATTCGCCCTTCAACATCATCCCATGAACCAAGAAGAGACATGTTTGCAGCATTGAAACGACGCAGGTAATTCTCACCATAAGCAACCCACAATTCGCAATCAGCAGGATCTAGTGGGAAACAATCGCCCAAATATTGTGCATTAACTCGTTCAATCGAGCCTGTGGATTCCAAAGTATCCGCCCATGATGCATTGGAAACATTCCATCGAGCAACTGCACCTACGCCAGTCCACCATTGACTGGGAGTAACTCCAATCCAAAGTTCATCACCAACCATTCCCAATCCATTGGTGATGCCACTAGTTCCAATTCTCTGTCCTACATCAAGCTCAGATAAACTGGTGTTGGAAGTGAGATTAATTCGGAAAATTAAATCTCGAGATTGTTGGTAATTTTGTTGTTGAGCATAATGAAGAATATCATTGTAAATTGTAATGTGCATCGGGTCATATGATGATAGTGTTGGGCCACCAGTATTGCTACCTTTTGCCCAATCCCTTACCACAGTCGCAGTAGAAAGATCGATCTCAGTTAATCCGAAATTACCGCCGGCCCAAATTGTATTGCCATTGGGTCCAAGTACCATCGATGTAACGCCATTGCCATCGATGAGATTAGACGATGTGTCCCAAGGAGTTAGCCATGTACTGTTAATCAAATCATAACGAAGAATTCCTACTCCATCAAATCCAACATATGCCACATCATTGTGAACTACGACCTTTGCATTGTTGGTTTCTTCTCCTGACTCCCAAACCTCAGTAACCTCCTCATTTGTAACATCCCAAACTGCTGCCCCATTTTCTGTTCCAACCAAAACTTGAGTGGGAGAAATTATCCGAACTGAACGAGCATCGTCAGGAATATCATCGCTATCATCCCAACAATCATCGCGTTGGAATGTCCATGTAAATCGGCATAATCCGCGATCGGTTGCTGCCCAAATGCTGTTGGAATCTGATGCTGTATCGAAAAATTCACGCGGCTCAAACCTTCCATTTTGTGAAACCGATTGCCCCTGTCCATTGGTGAATCGTTCCAAACCAAAGGATGTGCCGACTAATACGCCACCATATGGGTCGTATTCTACGGACATGACGTAGTTAGACTGCATTGCTGAACCGCCTTGTCCTGGACCATTTCCTCCTGTCGCCACCCATCGGTCGAGAATCTCGCCCGTAACTCGATCGTACACCAATACACCGAATCCAGATAGCCCAAGCCAAACAGTAGAGCCGTCACTAGCAATTGGGACGAAATCTAGTGCATCAGCCCCCAATGACTGCCATGGGGGAAGTACTGAATTTGTAGTGAGGTCGATTCGAAGTACTCCGTCATCACCTGTACTAAGATATGCAACACCTGCTCGTGTAGCTACATCTTCTACATCATTGGCTTCAAGTTCTGTTGTCCCTCCTGATTGTGCGTTGAATTCTGTGGTGGTATCTGTAGATATATTCCAAACTGTAACTCCTCGTTGTCCATGTGCAATTACCATTGTTCCTGTAAGTTGATCATAGGACATATCTCTGATTCCATCAAATGCAATTGAAGGAGTGGATGTCTCATCAATTGTACGCAAAAGTGTTCCATTCTGATCAAAAACCATCATTCCTGAATCTGTTGTACCTAGATAAATATCGGAACCATCCGTGGATATCGAACTGCCATCTTCATCAGTTGAAATAGGTTGAATCCATTGATTGATTGTGCTGTCGAAGCGATCGATCCAACCCGACCCCCCAATCCAATATGTGTCTCCTAACCGAGTAATGCTGAACATCTCTTCAGAAGTGGGTGAGTTTGCAAAAATTCGGGGAGAATATACTGATGGTGTGCCAGTGACTTCAATCATCGAAGCACCTCCTGAAGAATCAATCAAAAGCAATGATTCGTTAAATGGTCCTCGGAAACCACCGGCAACCCATGGAATCAATGAAGATGGATCTGAAATGCCAAAATTGGATGCTGAAATGGTACTGGTGAATACCACTGATGTAGCATTGTACACATGCAACACATCATTTGCTAGAATGTGAATCCAATCATCGGTTACGCTCATTGATTGTACTTCGTCCCCTGCAAGCCAATTCTGACTTGACCAAGATGCTAGCCATGAATTGGTTACAACATCTCTGCGCATGATTCCTGCATCAGCAGTAGAAATCAAGAGGATGTTTGCACTTTGCTCAAATTGTAGAATTGAATCGCTAGTCAATGCATTTTGTGTATCCCAATGGGTGTATGTTGAACCATCCCAAATGGAAATTCCATGGCCTTCTGTTCCGATAAATATCTCATTTCCAACGAAATGAAGATCTGTTGGAATGACAACCTCTTCAGATTGAACTCCAGCACAAGGGCCCTGAGCACTTTGTCCTGAAGATGTAGAAATTGGAATATCTTCCCAGCTCGACTGGTTTTCAATGTACAGGTGGCAATCAGTCGCCACATAAATCGTTCCAGATGAGTCTACTTTCAAAACACGCGCAGGCTCAAATCCATGTGATGGCAGGGGGCCCAAAGAGGTGAAATCTTCAAGAGAAAAAGAGTGGATTGTATCATCAGATGTTGCTAGAAGGAGGCGTCCGTTGACCTCATCGAGGGCGAGGGCTGTTGGTTCAATATCTTCGACAACATCAACAACCCAAGGGTCGTTGTTTGCATCCACAGTTAGCAATTGATTCGAGGTTGCAATATAGAGGCGATTGTCCGCAGGATGTATGGCCCAATCAACAATATCAAAATCTATCTTTTCAAAGGACACCAGTGGATCTGCTGGCCGCAATGCTTCAATGACCAAGTCTGTGATGCTGGCACCTGCTGGCAAGATGTATGATGCACCGGTATCAGTAGTAGGATTCAATCTACTAGAATGTGGATCTCCATTCAAGAAGTCCAAAGCTCGACCAAAGTCGCCATAGGTTCGCCAATCAAAAACAGAAGTTTGAGTGTCCATCATTGTCAGTTGAGGTTCTGTGATCCACACATCATCGGATCCATTGACTTGAATTTCAAATGTTAAATTGGAGATTTCTGCACCCGGTGCAAAATTAGCAAACATGTCCCCTGTAGCCATTGTTTGAGTTGATGGGTCAGCACCTGTGGCTTCAATCAAAACCCAACCCGAATCATTCGATCCAGACATTGGCCATTCAGATACATTGGATGGGTGTGCGATTGCAGGAGATAATGCTAGAGTGGAAAGACTGCTGAATAGCATCAGAAAAACCAAGGAAAATGCTTGGCGACGGAGGGACTTATTCCCTGTGGCCGTACTATTCATGAGTTACATGCAAGCGCAATTGCATTTGAAAGGCACTATCACATGTCTATGACCTGAAACATGAAAAAATGGTTGGGTTTTGGAAAAATTACTCATCTCCAGCCACAGATCCATCTTCCCCTACACGATATAATCGTGCAGTGGATGTAGGGTCAGTCATCGCTTTTGGTGAACCGCTGATTGCGACTACTCGGTCATCTTCTTTCAATCGTCCATTTTCAAAAATGGTCTTTATTGCCAATCTCATGGTTGAACTTCCCCGATCTAACTCTTCACAAACCACTGCATCAACTCCTGGCAACAACATTACTCGTCTTGCGACACTAAGATTATTCGTTACAGCAGTAATTGGAATCGAGGTTGAATGGGCGGAGACAAGGCGTGCTGCATTGCCATGTTGGGTGGCTACCAATATTCGATCTGCTTCAGATAATTCTGCTAATGTGACTCCAGCATGAGCGACTGCTCGAGTAAGCAGTAATTTCGCATCTGTTGGGATTGTTAAGCCATCCCACTCCATATCTGCGCGTCGAGTAATTCGTAACATTGTCAGGAGAGATTCGACAGGGTGTTCTCCGGATGCAGTTTCTGCAGACAACATCACCGCAGTCGCACCATGACGGATGGCATTTGCTACATCAGCAACTTCTGCTCGAGTAGGTCTTGGGTTGTTTACCATTGATTCCAACATCTGTGTGGCAACAATCACTGGAAGTCCTCGGGTTCGTGCGCTTTGTACAATTCTTTCTTGGGCCATAGGAACATCTTCTGGAGGAATTTCGACTCCGAGATCTCCCCTAGCAACCATTACTGCATCACTTGCCTCAATGATGCCGTCTAATGAATCGAGGGCAGAGGGGTGTTCTATCTTTGAAATAATCCAAGCACCTGATCCAGTCTCATCAAGAATTCGTCGTGCTGGAACAATGTCTTGTTCATTTCTTACATAGGATACTGCAATGAATTCAACGTCTAATCCAATGGCATGTCGAAGAGCTTCTTCATCCCGAGGGCCTACCGCAGGTAATTTGACTACTGTTCCCGGTACATTGATCCCTTTTCTTTGAGTAATTGGCCCACCTTCAATAATTCGACAATTCACAATCGAATCTTGGCAATCAACCACCTCTAACTGAATCAAACCATCTGACAACAATACTGGATCTCCAGGGCGAATCTCTGATGCCAATCCACTATATTCTACAGGTAGAGATGAGGAATCAGCAAAGCCCTCTTCTTCGCCACACCGCAAAGCAACCATCTCTCCATTGGGGAGATGGTGGAGACCATCAAAACGTCCAAGTCGGAGCTTGGGTCCTGGAAGATCCGCCATAATTCCAATATGAATTCCATATTCTCCTGCAATACGTCGAATTCTATGTGTTACTTCAGCACGCCATTCATCTTCACCGTGGCTGTAATTTAACCTAGCAACATCAAGACCAGCCTGAATCATGGTCCGAAGAGATTCCTCATCGCATGAAGCAGGACCAATTGTTGCCACGATTCGGGTCCTTCGCATATCATACGTCAGTAGTAGGGGTGGTTTGAATGAATCCGACATAATTTTGGAGAAACCCCGATTCTTTGAGGAACGCTACTTGCCATCATCTGGGTAGGAAAACCCAAAACATGAGGGGGTTGCCCATGTAACGATGGGGAAGGACGACCGACTCAAACGAGATTCGCTTGAATACCACGAATCACATCCTCCCGGCAAGTTGACCGTAATCCCAACAAAACCACATTCTACACAAAGAGAATTATCCTTAGCATACTCACCTGGTGTAGCATTTCCCTGTCTAGAAATAGAAAAAGATCCTTCAAAGGCATACAAGTATACGGCCAAAGGAAATCTGGTTGCAGTAATAAGTAACGGTACCGCTGTTCTAGGGCTTGGAAATATTGGTGCACTTGCTGGAAAACCAGTGATGGAAGGCAAAGGTCTGCTGTTCAAAGCATTCGCAGATATTGATGTATTCGATATTGAATTGGATGTGGAGGATATTGATGAATTCGTTAGAACCGTCAAAAACATCGCTCCGACCTTTGGGGGAATAAATCTAGAAGACCTCAAAGCACCAGAATGTTTTGAAATTGAACGGCGATTAATCGATGAGTTGGATATTCCAGTAATGCATGATGATCAACATGGAACTGCTATTATTTCTGGTGCAGCATTATTGAATGGACTTGAGGTCGTAAACAAGAAAATTTCAGAAGTCAAAATTGTTGTTTTGGGGGCAGGTGCTAGTGCTATTTCTTGTGCTAGCCACTACATTCGCTTGGGGGTCAATCCCAAGAATCTGATTATGTGTGATTCGGGGGGAATCATGACCAAAAAAAGAGAAAAATCGGGTGAATTAAATGAATACAAGGCCCGCTTTGCGTTGGATGTTCCTGAAGGCACAATAGGAGATGCTATCAAGGATGCTGATGTTTTTCTGGGCCTTTCCAAAGGAGGGTTGGTTTCCAAATCAATGATTGCTAGTATGGGCAAAGATCCATTGGTATTCGCTCTTGCAAATCCAACTCCAGAAATCATGCCTGAAGATGTTGCATCAGTAAGATCGGATGCAATTATGGCAACTGGGCGTTCTGACTATCCTAATCAAATCAACAACGTTCTAGGTTTTCCCTATATCTTCAGAGGTGCTCTTGATGTTCGAGCAAAGGAAATCACTGAGAATATGAAGATGGCTGCAACACACGCAATTGCATCATTAGCAAAGGAAACTGTTCCAGATCACGTTGCTGCAGCCTATGGTGGCCAAAGTCTGCAATTTGGTCCGGATTATCTAATCCCGAAACCATTCGATGAAAGAGTTCTCATTTGGGAAGCAAGTGCTGTTGCCGAAGCAGCGGTTAAGGAAGGGATTGCTGAAATTTCGAAAGATGAATTCAATTTAGAGGATTATCGACGTACTCTGGAAGGGCGATTGGGGCTTACACGAAGCCTAATGCGAGGCGTGATGAATCAAGCAAAGTCAGATATCAAACGAATCGTGTTCACAGAAGGAGATCATCCGACTGTTGTGAAAGCTGCTGCAGAATGTATTCGAGAAGGGATTTGTGATCCAGTTCTTCTTGGTCGAGAAAGTACAATAGAAGAACACAAAGAATCTCTTGGACTTCAATTTGAATGTGAAATAATAGATGTGAGGGACGATCCTCGAAGAAAGGGAATTTATTCTGATGTTCTTAGTGAACAACGTGCAAGAAAAGGAGTTACTCGGGCCGACGCAGTGCGAATGTTGAGATCAAGGACTTACTTCGGTTCCATGATGGTTGCATTGGATGATGCAGATGGTCTTATTGGGGGAATTGATAGGCATTATCCAGACATTCTTCGGCCTTGTCTACATACGATTGGAACTGCACCAGAAGTGGAACGATTGGTTGGCATGTACATGATGACAATCAAAGGACAATTGTTGTTCATCGGTGATGCTACCATTAACATCTATCCGGATTCTCAAACACTTGCAGAGATTGCAATAGAGACTGCTAAAATGGCTCGACGGTTTGGTGTCAAGCCAATTGTTGCGATGCTCTCATTCTCTAATTTCGGATCATCAAAGGAATATCGAAGTACAAGAATAGAAGATGCAATCAAAATAGTCAAAGAACGGGATCCTAGTATCATTATTGATGGGCCAATGCAAGCAGATACTGCGTTGGTAGGAGATATCCAGAATGAATATCCATTCATGACATTCAACGGTCCTGCGAATGTTCTAATTTGTCCAAATTTAGCCGCTGCCAATATTGGATACAAACTATTGCAACGTCTTGGTGGAGCAGAAGCAACCGGTCCAATTCTTGAAGGAATGGCGAAACCAGTTCAGGTTCTACAACGTGGAGATGGAGTTAGTGACGTGGTACGAATGGCTGCGATTTGTGCAGTTGATGCGCAACGGCATCAAAGGGCTAGACTTGGTTGAAGCAACGCATTGCGATGGATTCATGTGAATAAGTCAGGTCGAATGTTCAAGCAGGGGTACCCGAGTTGGTCAAAGGGGCTAGGATGAGGTCCTAGTGCGTAGTGCTTCGCAGGTTCAAATCCTGTCCTCTGCACTCAAACATCCCATTGACTACGTGTAACGATAGGTGTGTAGTAAATCTGCACATATGTGTAGGATATCGGACAGTAAACTCACTTTTCGACAACTATTGTCTGTAATGAGTCAATCTTGAAAATAGAGAATTTAAGGACCCTATCTTTGAGATAGATAAACATGCTAAGGTCTTATTACTAATCCCCTTTTTGTATATTTATGGTAACAATAGATCAAGCACTTTCAGAGCACATTGTTCAAGCCATAAATAATCTAAATAATGCCAATGTACCTTTGATTGGTAAGCGTAAAATTGTGCAATTCCTCCAAGGTAAGAACAGTAAATTTTCAATCAAATATGACCTCCATCTGCTTCCAGCCTGGGGATCTATTTCTTTCATTTCAGTCAAGAAGCTCGAATCAATACTCAAAGGTATGATAGATGTCGGAATCCTAGTAACATTAGAGAGTCCAAGAATAGGTAAACCTGTGATTACAATTTCCAATGATTCTGCTAGTGGATTGTTTTCTCTTGCTGAGGTTTTTCCTCCGCCGACCGGTGCCAATCTAACCCCATTGCAGAAAGACATATTTGAAAAGTTAAGAAAGGCTAGGACTCAATTAGCAAAACAATTACGTATATACATACGTAAAATGCCTACAGACCAAACTTTGGTAGATATTGCAAGAATAAATCCTAACGAGTATGGGGATATTTTGGCTCTTAAGGAACGTATACTTGAGTTTCCAAAAGTTGGTGCTCGCCACATAAAACCAGGGATCTTCCATGGGCTTAGGCCAGATAATTATGAAATTTGTATTGCTTTCTCAGAAATTATATGGGACGGTCGTGAATGAGGAATAAAATTTGATTTTCGTTTTTTTTCCTGACCATGAGGTTGAAAGGAGGTCGCCCCTCCCAAGCAACGATTGCAATGAGAGTAACCTCTGCAATGTTACTCACTCTGTTGATGATAGGAGGGAGTTTGAGTGGTTGCTTTGGTGAGGATGATGATGTTCCAGAGGCGGAAGATTCACCCTTCGATTTTGGGAAGGAAATTCCTGAAACAACATGGTATCATTACGCAGGAGGCGTCGATGCGCTCAACGATTCTGCGGTTCAATCTGCAAATATAACTGCAAATCTAACCGGTGAAAATACACCTTTTTGG
>Ga0066849_10000418_pt1 | contig 17104 bp, 15 predicted proteins | sample ETNtaG_9_FD_65492 | JGI IMG/M metagenome (GOLD analysis project Ga0066849, IMG submission 65492) | Marine microbial and viral communities from oxygen minimum zone, Eastern Pacific Ocean - ETNP201406SV69 | ecosystem: Environmental > Aquatic > Marine > Oceanic | place: Pacific Ocean: Eastern... | reverse complement strand
AACTGCATTAATTCTGAAATCCAAGCCGCAAATGGTATACCAGCAGTTTCCCCGCCAGCAATCGCATCAAATGAACTGCTTTCTGAACCCAAGATTTCAACGGCCATTTCCATCAACTTTTTTCGTTCTTTGGGAAAAGAAATAATTTTTCGGCAGTCAACGTAAACAGGACTTTTCCTTCCTGAAGTTAAAGTGAACGGCGTGTCCTTTTGTATTGAAATAACGTCAATATCGATTAAGATTTCTGCGGCTGTTTGTGAAAACATATTTTTTATCATTTATGTTAACTTTTTCTTTAAAAGAAATACTATATTATATGGCATATACAAGGTTTATTAGAGTAATGTTTTTTATATGTTTGATAAAATTTTTCATAGAGTGCTAGTGATTTGCGGAATTTTTTTGTTTTTGTTACTGCTTTTGGTTTTTATTTTTTCTATTTTGGATCTCTATATGGACTTAAGCATATCTTTACATGGCTTTTTTGCTTTATTCTTGGGATGTTTTTTTTCACTCGTTATAGTAGGAGGTTTGACATTTTTGGTATTTATGTCACATCAAAAAGGTTTCGATGAACAAGTGATAAATAACTTCAAAAAGCCTAAAAAAAAATAAGTTATGATATTTTTTAAAATAGCACCTTGACTTATTTGGTTGCCCAAAATAGAACAAAACAAGAACAAAAATATTTGCAGGTTATGAAAAGTGATGATCAAAGAAATGATGAAGCCAAAGATTCAAGGCAAGTCCTGTTTACAATTTTACAGTTGTGCTGTAACAGCAGGCTTTCCATCACCGGCAGACGATTATATTGAAAATAAGTTAGATCTTAATGACTATCTAATTAAGCGTCCATCAGCAACTTTTTTTGTTCGCGTAACGGGAGACTCCATGATTAATGCTGGCATACATAATAACGATATTCTTATTGTAGATAGAAGTATTAAACCACGTCATGGGAAAATTATAGTAGCAGCTTTAGATGGGCATATGACGGTTAAAAGACTTTATCTTCGTGACAAGAAAATAATTTTATTACCTGAAAACAAACTTTTTAAGGCAATAGAAATTTTGGATACTATGGATATGGTTGTTTGGGGTGTAGCTATAAATGTTATTCATTCACTATGAGTAAAGTATACACATGTATGCATTAGTAGACTGTAATAATTTTTATGTTTCTTGTGAAAGAGTTTTTCAGCCTGCTTTAGAAAAACGACCTGTTGTGGTTTTATCTAATAATGATGGCTGTATTATTGCCAGATCAGATGAAGCCAAGTCCTTAGGAGTGCCTATGGGTGCCCCTATGTTTAAGTATAAAAATTTATTAAAAAAAAATAATGTAATTATTTATTCTTCAAATTACACGTTGTATGGAGACATGTCGTCAAGGGTTATGGATTGTTTAAAAATTTTTACTCCCCAGGTAGAGGTTTACTCTATTGATGAAGCTTTTATAGGACTTGATGGAGCAAATAATAATACTCTAGTTGAAAAAATGAAAAAGATGAAAGAGTCTATTAATCAATGGACAGGAATACCAGTTTCTGTTGGCATAGCTGAAACTAAGACACTTGCTAAACTGGCTAATCATATTGCTAAAAATTATAAAGAAGAAGGAGTGTATATTATAGACAGAAATTCTTCTAGATTAGTAGAATTACTAGGAAATACAGAAATTGAGGATATTTGGGGTATATCAAAAAAATGGGGTGCAAGGCTCCGTTCCATTGGTATTTCTACAGGTTTACAATTACAACGCTCCGATCCTAGACGGGTAAGGCAGTGTATATCGATAGTTGGAGAGCGAATAGTTCGAGAATTAAATGGGGTGTCTTGTCTGCCTTTGGAATCTGTTCAACCGAGAAAATCAATTATGGTTTCGAGGTCTTTTGGTAAAGCGATAAGAGATGTTTCTAGCTTAAAGGAAGCTATATCTAATTATACCGTTACAGCGGCAAAAAAACTTCGCTGTCAGCATAGTTTGTGTGGAAGTATTTATACTTTCATTCAAACTAATAGGTTTAACCTTAAAGACTTGCAATATAGTAATTCGAGCGTGGCTTCATTTAATGAGCCTACACAAGATACATTTAAATTGCTAAAAGCTGTTGATATATCTTTAAAAAAAATTTATAGACCTCAGTTTGAGTATCATAAAGCAGGTATTATATTATCTCAATTAACAACTAAAATAAATGCAAGTTTATCTGAAAAAAATACAGCATCGAATTATAAGGGTATATTTGGCATGCAACCTGACTTATTTTTAGTTGCTTATGAAAATTATAAAAGGGTACATAAGAGAGAAAGGTTTACAAACACAATTGATAAAATAAATGAAAAATTAGGTTTGGGAACAATTTTTTACGGTGCTCAAGGCGTCGAAAAAAAAATACAAAAATCTCATAAATCAAAAGTGAACTGGCGAATGAAATCTTATTATCGTTCTTCGGCATATACTACAAGATGGGATCAACTTTTACGAGTGTCATAATAATCTATAAAATTAGGCCCCACCTTTTTGATGTTTTATAGGGTTAGATAATTGTCCTAGCTTTTCGATGCTTATGCTAATAACTCCCTTTTGTTCGCCTATTAAGAGGCTCTTGTGTCCACGTGGAAATTTATCTGTTCCTTTTCCAGTAGTGCCAAATGAAATTAAATCACCTGGTTCTAATGTAAAGTAGCTACTGGCCTCAGATATGCATTCTTCAATAGTAAAACGATAATTGCTTGTATGGTCTTTAGTGAAAAGGTCTCCATTAAGAGACCCAGTTACAGATAATTTGTTTGGGTTTTCAATTTCGTCAGCTGTGGTTATCCACGGCCCCATGGGACCAAATGTATCGGTGCCTTTTGAGCGCGTATGATAGACATAAAAAGCATCAGTGTCATTCGGTCCATTTAAATTTCGCCAGGTATAAAATTCTGGTCTTGCAAGATCACTGTCATAGGTAATAGCAATACTATCTTTCTGAAATTTCAAACCGTGTGAAGTAACATCATTGTGAATTAAAAAGCCAAATACATAATTTAATGCATTTTCAGGAGAAACATGCTTAGCTTTTTTTGAAATAACTGCGCAGATTTCAGGTTCTGGGATAACAGCGCCCCAATTAGGGTCAACAATAATTGGTTTATTATGACCCTGTAATGAAGATGGAGGCTTTAAGAAAAAATTTGGCACGCCTGGATCCCGATGTGCTTTTTTCATTAACTCTATATTATTAAAAGCTACACCAAGAATCTTTGATGGATTTTGTATAGGTGGGAGCCAATCAAAGTCACTGATTTTTATTTTATTAGCGTGATGCAGAGTTTTTTTCAGCTTTAAAAGAAAATCCTTTTTGTTTCCAATGATTTTTATGAGCTCTAGAATGCTTTGACCGCACTCAATATTTGCTAATTTTTTTAATTCGGTCAGTCTGCATGCATGTTCTTCATCAATTTTGATGACAATTTGGTTTTTTCCTTTCTCACTAATAGTGCCAAATTTCATTAAGTTTTACCACTTAGCAAGGAAGTCTTCAAGAGTAATTGGTGGAGCATTAAACTCTGGTTTTTGAGGAGTTACATTCTCAAATTCTGTTGTCTCAAAAAACCATTTTTTTGGAGCAGGGAACCCCCATAACTGTGATCGACGAGTATCAGATAATTCCCATCTTTTAGGAGACTGATTAACATCAATTACATTATAATGGCTTGTAAAAATTTCTACACGATGATCATCAGGATCTCGAAAATAAATAAAAAAAGCATTTCCTATTCCATGCCTGCCAGGAGGTCTATCCATTGAGTCAGCAAGATCTAGGGAGGCCATTACATCTGCCGCATGAATAACATTTGAAACTTCAGGGGTGTGAAAGGCAAAGTGATGTAAGCATGGTCCAGCGCCATTACTAAAAACTACATCTTGCGTATTATTTTTTCTTTTCAACCATACACCCCACATTTCATCAGAATTGTCATTTGCTGTATATTCAGCCAATCTAAATCCAATATCATTATACCATCTGTATACTTTAGGAACATTTGGACTTGTAACTTGAATATGATCTAGATATGCAAGTTTTCCGCCTGAGTGAGTATGGAATTGTTGCATTCTGGAGTTTTGTTGGTCCATGGTGGCACAGATCTCTATGGGTGTTCCTATATTATCTGACAATTGTAATGTTTTCCCCTGGAAAGGTCTGTCTACAAAGTTAACTTTATAGTCAATACCAGAAAAATAATCATACGCTTTTAACAGATCATCTTCTTCAAAAACTCTATACCCAACCCTATTACACTTGCTTGGATTTTTTGAATTATTTTTTTCAAATATTAGTGAATGGTGGCTTGTTTCCTCTAAAGAGCGTAAGCACAGATAACTACTATCATGATAGGTAACTTCTAATCCTAGACCAGTTTCATAGAAATACTTAGTTGCATCTAAATCTCTACTTGTTAAATTCACATGACTTAGTCTGGTTATATTGAAAGGCGGTGAAAGATTAGTTTTTAGGACACTCATTGCAATTCCCAATAAAAATTATTTTTTAATTAAATAACCAAGTATCTGTTCTGATGGTACTGGTATGCATGATATATTTTTCAAAAGCAATCTTGAGCAAATTTTTCTTGCTGAGTTTTCATTCAAGCTGTTAAATCTAACTCTCCATGCTACATTTTCGTTAACATGGATCGGAGTCAACTCAGCAGGAAGCATCTTTAAAAGGTTAGGAGCTAGTCTCCTTACTTTAATAGCTATTTGATGAGCATTAACTTTTTTTGAATAAGTTCCTACTTGAATGCCCCAATTTTCTATGATTTTTGAAGATTGAGGAATATTTTTTAAAATTAAATTTTTGGGTTTAGCAACGGGAATATCGAAAGCAATTTTTTGTTTTGTTATATATTTTGGTTTAATTGTGGGAGAATTTATTGTTGTAAACTTAGGTTTAGATAAAGGAGTGTTAACCAAAATCATCTTTGGTGGGGAAGCTTTCGGGAATGCATCATTAAAAAGTCCCATTAAATGTTGATCCCTGCTTCTTCCAGTTTTTCCGCCAAAAATGACGCCAACAAGTCTTATCCCTTTTCTTTTAACTGAAGCCATTAAATTAAATCCAGAGGCATCGATATATCCTGTTTTAATTCCGTCAGTTCCTAAGTATGAGTTTAAAAGAGTGTTGTGATTTTTATATTTTCTTCCTTTCCAATAGAAAGTCTTTGTATCAAAAATTTTATAATGTATAGGAAAATCTCTTTTTATGGCAACAGCAAGTAAAGACATATCTCGAGCAGTGCTTTTTTGATATTTATTGTGAAGACCTGAAGCGTTCATAAATCTTGTTTTATTCATGCCCAATTTTTTTGCAGTTTTAGTCATTCTCTTAGCAAAATTAATTTCTGTTACAGAGATTTTCTCAGCAACGGCAGTAGCAACATCATTTGCAGATTTAGTGACAAGTGCAAGCATGGCTTCTTGCAAACTAATTGATTTGCCTTTTTTAATCCCTAGTTTGGAAGGAGGTTGGCCTGAGGCTCGTTTTGAGAAAGCTATTCTGGATTTATTATTTAAATTTCCTTTTTGAATTTCCTCAAATATTATGTATAGAGTCATGACTTTAGTCATGCTGGCTGGGTATCTTAACTGATCTGCAGAGCGTGAATAAAGAACTTTCCCGCTGTGCTCTTCAATAATTATAGATGCATATTTTGAATTAGCGTTGGAAGAGAAGCTAAAACAAACCATCTCGATTAAAATCAATAAAAAAATTAATCTTAAATTTTTTAGGTTCATAAAATTATACTATCTAATTAATTTATTATTAATGAATCATACAGATTCAATGAGATAATGCAATATCCTTCTGTAAAATATTAACTATTGCCCTTTAATGTAAATTTTAATATCATTTTCTATGAAATATTATTTTTATAAGCTTTTAGCAAAATCTATGCAAAAATTTAAATATTCTTTGAATTTCTTGATTTAAGTTACAATATATAAAAAATTATATTGTTAGTATTGGTAAAGTTTTGTTTCAAGAGGGATCAACAATGAAAAGAATTGTTTTGGATGATTTTTTGCATAAAGTATCATTGAGTTCTGAAAATGAAGATAACGATTATGATAAAGATGATTTTGGCAATAAACTTTCTTCAATTGTTTTAGAAGAAAAACCAAAATTAAAAAAACCACCTTTGTATAAAGTTATTATGCTTAATGATGATTACACACCTATGGAATTTGTTGTTGAAATGTTGCAGGTTTATTTTTCTAAAACACAAGAACAGGCAACAGAAATTATGCTACACATTCATCAAAGAGGGCTTGGTATATGTGGATTATACACTTATGAAATCGCAGAATCTAAAGCTAATCAGGTGCTTGACAAAGCAAAGAAAAATCAACATCCCCTTCAAATAAAATTGGAGAAAGAATAATGCTATCGAAAAACCTTGAACAATCACTGCATATGGCGATGACTTTCGCAGCTGATAGAGGAGCTGAACTTGTTACTTTGGAGCACCTACTTTATGCATTAATTGATGATAATGACGCATCTGAACTTTTAAGCGCATGTTCAATAGATTTAAAAAGACTTAAGACAGAGTTAGAAGACTTTATGACTAATACTTTAGATCAACAAAACGAATCTCAGTCAGAAGATATACAGCCCACAGTTTCCTTTCAAAGGGTTTTACAAAGGGCTTTGGTGCATGTTCAATCTTCAGGAAGGAAACAAGCTAATGGGGCTAATGTTATTATAGCTATGTTTGCTGAGCGTGAAAGTCATGCAGTTTGGTTACTGGCCAATCAAGGTATGACAAGATTAGATGCAGTTACTTATATTAGTCATGGCACTTCTAAAAATCCTTCTTTTTCAAAAATCAAAGATGTTAATGGCGTGGGCACAAATGAAAATGAAAAAGAAAATAGAATTAAAGCTCTTGAAAGATTTTCTAAACCCTTAGTTACGTTAGCAAAAGAAGGTAAAATAGATCCTCTCATAGGGCGAGAAAAGGAAGTTGAGAGATGCATTCAAGTTTTATGTAGAAGAACTAAGAATAATCCTTTACTGGTAGGCGATCCTGGGGTTGGTAAAACTGCTATTGCTGAAGGGTTAGCATTAAAAATAGCAAATGATCAAGTTCCAGAGAAACTAGAGAAATGTGAAATATTTTCTTTAGACATGGGGTCATTGTTAGCGGGAACAAGATATAGGGGGGATTTTGAAGAACGACTAAAAGCAGTGATTTCAGAAATAGAAGATTTGGAAAACTCAATTCTGTTTATTGATGAAATTCATACTATTGTTGGTGCGGGGGCAACAAGTGGAGGTTCTATGGATGCTTCAAATTTATTAAAGCCGGCCCTCCAAACGGGAAATTTGAAATGTATGGGCTCTACAACTTATAAAGAATTTAGAAATTATTTTGAAAAAGATAGGGCATTGTCTAGGAGGTTTCAAAAAGTAGATGTAGAAGAACCAAGTTTAGCAGATACAATAAAAATATTAAATGGTTTAAAAGCTGTATATGAGAAGCATCATAATATAAGATATTCTAGTTCTTCTTTGAAAGTCGCTGCGGAACTTTCACAAAAATATATTAATGATAGAAAACTACCTGACAAAGCTATTGATGTTATCGATGAAACTGCAGCTGCTCAAAATTTAATTCCAAAATCAAAAAGAAAAAAGGTTATCGGCGTTAAAGAAGTTGAAGATGTGGTTTCTAAAATGGCAAGAGTCCCAAGTAGAAGTATTAATAGCGATGATAAAAGTTTACTGCTTAATATTGAAAATGATTTAAAAAGATTAGTGTTCGGACAGGATCAAGCAATAGGGTCTCTTGCTTCAGCTATTAAATTATCAAGAGCAGGGCTCAGAGAGCCAGAAAAACCTGTAGGTAATTACCTTTTTACTGGCCCCACTGGCGTTGGAAAAACCGAAGTTGCACGTCAACTTGCTCTTGCTTTAGGGGTTAAATTAACACGCTTTGATATGTCAGAATATATGGAACGTCATTCTGTAAGCAGGTTAATTGGAGCTCCTCCAGGTTATGTTGGTTATGACCAAGGTGGATTGCTTACGGAGACAGTGGACCAAAACCCACATACAGTAATTTTATTAGATGAAATAGAAAAAGCTCACCCCGATATATTTAATATATTACTCCAAATAATGGATCATGGAAAGTTAACTGACAATAATGGTAAAATAGTTGATTTTAAGAGTAGCATTTTGATTATGACTAGTAATGCAGGGGCGATGGAATTATCAAAGAGTGCAATAGGATTTGCAAGACAAGGAAGAGAAGGGGCAGATACTGAAGCAATAGAAAAAATCTTTAGTCCAGAATTTAGAAATAGATTAGATGCCGTGATACCTTTTTCACCACTTTCATCAGAAACCATGAAGTTCGTTGTAGACAAATTTATTATGCAACTTGAAGCTCAATTAGAAGAAAAAGGTGTTTCTATTATTTTAAGTGAAGAAGCACGAAAGTGGTTATCTAAAAAAGGACATGAACCTATATATGGTGCAAGGCCATTAGCAAGAGTAGTCCAGGAGTATATAAAAAAACCACTCGCAGATATGATATTGTTTGGTGACCTAGTATTGGGCGGAGATGTTTTTATTTCTGTAAAGGGTAATAAACTTACAATACAAAACCAAAGTAAAAAATTAGATACTAATCTATTAAAAAAAAATAAAGATCCCAAAGTTAAATTAAAAAGAAAAACTGTCCTTAGCTAGGGATATTAAAAAAATATTTAATTATTTTCTGAAAGGAGATTTTTGCTCTAATATCTGCATTTCATTTTTTATTTGTTTTTTTTCAGATTCTAAATAATTTGAAACAACTCTTCTAAAAGTACCATTTAAAAAATAATGTTTGGAAAAAGTTTCTTTTGGGAGATATCCTCGCTGAATTTTATGCATTCCCTGAGCACCAGCTTCTACAGTTTTTAAACCATTATTAATAGCAAAATCAATTGCCTGATAGTAGCAGGTTTCAAAGTGTAAAAATTTAATTTCCCTAATAGAACCCCAATTTCTTCCATAAATTGCATTGTTATCTATCAAATTTATTGCTCCAGCAATATATTCATTGCTTTCTCTTGCAAAGATAAAAACAATCCTATTTTTTAAGTTCTCTACTAGCAAGTGCCAGAATTGTTGATTTAAATAAGCACCACCCCATTTTTTTTCTATTGTTGAAAGATAAAATTGATGAAAAATATCTGCGTGATAACCTTTTATATCTTCATCTTTGACTACATCCATAACTATTGAACTATTCTTAATTTCTCTCCTTTCACGTTTTATAATTTTTCTTTTAGACGAGGTTAGTTCAAAAAGAAAATGATCAAAATTTTCATAATTTTTATTTTCCCAGTGAAATTGTATACTATATCTTTTGAGCCATTCAGCATCACTAGACATTATCTCGCATTGCTTGTGACAAATAAAATTTATATGTGCTGATGATACTTTAAAAGCCTTTGCAAGATCCTTTAATGTTGATAACATTAAGTTGATTGCTGTTCCTTTGTTGATACCATTCTTAATTAAAAATCTTTCTCCTGTAACAGGTGTAAAAGGGACAGCTGATAATAACTTTGGATAATAATTTTCACCTGCATTTTCCCATGCTTGAGCAAAAATATGATCAAATATATATTCTCCCCAGCTGTGACTCTTTAAATAATTTGGGAAAATACCAACAATAGATTTATCAGATTTATGTAATAAAATATGTTGTGAAATCCACCCAGTTTTTTGCGAAACTGAGCCGCTGTCTTCTAAACAACAAAAAAACTCATGGGATAAAAAGGGATTTCCAAAATTTTCCTTTCCTCTGTTTTTAGAAAAATTTGCACATTCATTCCATGATTTTCTATCTACTTGATGAGCGCTGTTGATAACCGAAGTATAATACCCTACTCTATTCTTATTAGTTTGTATCATTGAAATTAACTTTGTAAGGCTTCATTTAAGAGGTATTAGCCTACTGACAAATTTTTCAATTTTATTTTATTTCAGCAATAGCTTCCACCTCAACCACTACTCCACGAGGCAGAGAGCTTGCTCCAACAGCAAAACGTGAATGTTTTCCGGTTTCCCCAAAAACCTCTACCATTAGATTTGAAGCGCCATTTATTATTTCCGGCTGTTGAGTGAATGTATCGATACAATTTACAAAGCCACCCAATTTAACAATTCTTGATATTTTGTCTAAATTAGAATTAGTAGCTTCATTCAACTGAGCTATAATTGCAAGGCCACACGCTCTAGCAGCAGCAACAGCCTCTTCAATCTCTATGTTATATCCAACTTTTCCGACTATCATATTTCCATCTACAACTGGTATTTGTCCAGACACAAATATTAAGTTTCCACTTTTTACTGTCGGCACATAATTAGCAGCTGGTGCTGGTGCAGGAGGCAGTATAATATTTAAACTTTCAAGTTTTTCTTTTATAATAGACATTCTTAAATCCTTTAATTATGAGCATCCACTTGTTGAACCACACGTATTGCATTTCATGCAAGTGCCATTTCTTACTAAGGTAAAATTACCACATTCACCACAAGCTTCACCTTCATAACCTTGAATTTTAGCTTTTTGAATGGCTGTCTGTTTATTATCAATAGTATTCGTTGAAAAATCAGCATTATTTTCAAACACTACATCTGAACTTTGAATGTTATTACCAGCAAACGCTTTTACTTTTGCTTGCCCCCCTTGAAGCACAGTAAGCTCCAACTCCTGTCTAACATACCCTCTACTAAGTTTTTTTGAGTTATTGATAAGTTGCGAATGAGTGTCAACTTTATCAGCAATTTCTTCACTGATTTCTTCTCTATTTACATGACCCAAATCATGTCTGTCCAAATAAGAAATCGCTAATTCCCTGAAAATATAATCAAGTATAGAAGTAGCCATTTTAATGGTATCATTTCCTGTTACTAGTCCTTGGGGTTCAAATCTAGTAAACGTAAATGCCTCAACAAATTCATCAAGGGGAACACCATATTGCAATCCTATAGATACAGCAATTGCAAAATTATTCATTAATGATCTAAAAGCTGCGCCCTCTTTGTGCATGTCTATGAATATTTCGCCAATCTCACCATTTTCATATTCACCAGTTCTAAGATAAACTTTATGTCCACCCACAGTTGCTTTTTGTGTGTATCCTTTTCTCCTTTCAGGAAGTCTCGATCTCCTAACTTCTCTGATTACTCTTTCAATCACTCTTTCAGTGATAGGCTTCACTGCTTCCATAGCTTCTTCATCTTCCTCAATGTCAGAAATTGAAGAAGAAAGCGGTTGTGATAATTTAGATCCATCTCTATACAGTGCATTTGCTTTTATCCCAAGTTTCCATGAGTGCATATACGCTTCCTTGCAATCTTCCACTGATGCTGTACTTGGCATGTTTATAGTTTTTGAGATTGCGCCTGAAATAAATGGTTGAGACGCAGCCATCATTTCAATGTGGCTGTCAACTGACAAAAAGCGTTTCCCAATTCTTCCACATATGTTTGCACAATCAAAAACTGGTAGATGCTTTTCTTTAAGATCGGGTGCGCCCTCTAAGGTCATTGCACCACACACATGCGTATTGGCAGTTTCTATTTCCTCTTTTGAATAGCCTAAAGCTTTTAGCATGTCAAAACTGATGTCATTGAGTTGTTTGTCAGTAAAATTAAGGATATTTTTGCAAAACTCATCTCCAAATGTATATCTATTAAATACAAATTTCATGTCAAAAGCTGAGCTCAATGAAGTTTCTAGAATTTTAAATTGTTCATCTCCAAAGCCTTTTGAACGAAGATTTTTTTCGTTAATTGTTGGACAGTTTTTTATATTCCCATGCCCAACTGCGTAGTTTTCAATTATTGATATTTGTTCTTCGCTATAGCCAAGAGCGTTTAAAGCAGCAGGAACAATTCTATTAATAATTTTAAAATAACCTCCACCAGCAAGTTTTTTGAACTTTACTAGTGCAAAGTCAGGTTCGATTCCTGTTGTGTCACAGTCCATTATTAGGCCTATAGTGCCAGTTGGTGCTATAACGGTTGTTTGAGCATTTCTAAATCCATGTTGTGCACCTAATTTAAATGCATTGTCCCATGCCAGTCTTGCTGAGTTTAAAAGTTTTCTATCTGGGCATTCATTAGCTACCAAAGGAACAGGTAAAATGCTTAACTTATCATAGCCAATTTTTTTTCCATGCGCTGCGTTGCGATGGTTTTTTATCACTCTCATCATGTCAGCTGCATTCTTTTTGTACTTTGGAAAGCCACCTAGTTCTTTTGCTATTAGTGCAGATGTTGAGTATGAAACGCCTGACATAAGCGCCGTGATTGCCGCACATAATGAGCGACCCTCAGTGCTATCATAAGGTATTGCTGATGCCATTAGATAACCGCCAATATTTGCAAACCCTAATCCTAGTGTTCGATAGTCAAATGAATTTTGAGCAATTTCTTTTGATGGGAATTGTGCCATTAAAACGGATATTTCCAATGTCAGTGTCCATAATTTAACAGCATGTTCAAATGAAGTGGTGTCAAAAGAGTTATCCTTATTTTTGAATCGCATTAAATTTAAAGATGCTAAATTACAAGCGGTATCATCTAAAAACATATATTCTGAACATGGGTTTGATGCGTTTATCTTCCCGCCTTGAGGGCAGGTATGCCATTCGTTTATTGTAGTATCATATTGTAATCCTGGGTCAGCGCAAGACCATGCTGCATTACCTATTTTATCCCAAAGGTCGTTAGATTTAATAGTTTTGAATACACTTTTATCGGTTCTTTTAATTAAATCCCAATCCCCATCGGTTTCAACGCTTTTGAGAAAATCATTTGTTACTCTTATTGAATTATTAGAATTTTGTCCTGAAACAGTGTTATAGGCCTCTGAATCCCAGTCTGTGTCATATGTTTTAAATTTAATTGATGTATAACCTTGTTTTGATAGTTGCAGAATTTTATCAATATAATTCTGAGGAACCATGGATCTTTTTGCTTCTAAAATAGAATTTTTTAATTCTTTATTTATTGTGGGGTCCGTTTGATCTTCTTTAGAGTAATTACTATTGCTTGTTGAAGAAAGAATTGATTGCATATGTTTTTCAATAATTTTTGATCCGGTTACAAGCGCAGCTACTTTTTCTTCTTCTACTACTTTCCATTCTATGTATTCTTCAATATCTGGGTGATCTATATCTACAGTCACCATTTTTGCTGCTCGCCTTGTTGTTCCTCCGGATTTAATTGCTCCGGCTGAGCGATCGCCAATTTTTAAAAAACTCATCAAGCCAGATGATTTTCCACCGCCTGATAAGTTCTCACCTGAGCCTCTCAGCTGAGAGAAGTTAGATCCGGTTCCAGAGCCGTATTTGAATAGTCTTGCTTCCCTAACCCAGAGATCCATGATTCCGCCATCATTAACTAAATCATCATTAATCGATTGAATGAAACATGCATGTGGTTGGGGGTGTTCATAAGCGGATTTTGAGGTTGTTAACTTGTTTGTATATGGATCTACATAAAAATGACCTTGGCTAGGGCCATCAATTCCATAGGACCAATTTAAACCTGTATTAAACCATTGAGGAGAATTTGGTGCAGCCATTTGATGAGCTAACATGAAACGCATTTCATCATAATATATTTTAGCATCTTTTTCTGAAGAGAAGTAATTTCCCTTCCATCCCCAATATGTCCAGGTTCCAGCTAACCTATCAAAAACTTGCTTGCATGACGTTTCGCCAATAAATCTTTTTTGAACAGGGAGTTTCTTAAGGGCTTGTTCATCTGGCACTGATTTCCAAAGCCATGAAGGAACACCCGTTTCCTCAACTTTTTTTAGTTTTTTTGCTATCCCTGCTTTTCTAAAATATTTTTGAGCAAGAATATCAGTTGCGACCTGGGACCAAAAGTTTGGTGTTTCAACATTTTCTGCTTTAAAAACGACACTACCATTCATATTTCTTATTTCACTTGTTGAATATTGAAATTCAATATCAGAATATATGTCTCTTTTTCCTGTGGTAAAATGTCTTTCAAATTTCATAATTTATCCCTTTAAGCCATCAATTTTTAATCTGACAAACAGTCATTATTGTGAATTCCTCTGTCCAACCATCAAGAGTCACAAATGAATCGAAATAAAATATAAAACATTCGAAAAAACACTACATCTTGTAGATGGATATATTAAGCTACCTAATATGTAGTATTTATTGCAAGTTTTTTTTTGATTTTTTTTAAAAAAAATCAAAATATAACAGTATTTTTATTCAGACTGTTAAAAATCAGTTGTTTACCAGTCATAAAATTATTATTAATGAGAAGCAGATTAAAATAACAACATAAATTAATTATTGGGTACGAGTTAATTATATGAATTTAGTAACAAAGTTAAATCTATTGTTTTTTTACAATTATGTTGGTCAAGATGAATTTGGAAATCAGTATTATGAACGAAGGAACAAACATAAAAATACATTAAAAAGGATGGTAAAATACAAAGGAATTAATGAGGCCTCTAAGATACCCTCTGGATACCATGGTTGGCTCCACTATTACTCAGACGAATTTCCAAGCATTCAAAACCATAATTTTAAATGGCAAAAAAAACATTTGCCAAATTTAACTGGAACCCAATATGCCTCTCAACCGAAGAGCTTAAAAGTTGAAGTTGATAATAAGAAAGAAGATTGCGACTACAAGGCTTGGACCCCTAAAGTATTAAATAGTGAGCAAAATGAAAGATAATTTGTTAGAGATAATTGTAGGTAGTTTAGTACTCTTATTAGCGGGTGTATTTGTTATTTTTTCAATTTCTATTACTGGCTATCAGCAAAAGGGCAATATTTTTAATGCTGAGTTTGGAAATATTAGTGGTCTTAAAGTTGGAGATGATGTAATGATAGCAGGAATAAAAGTAGGTGAGGTTTCTTCCAATTATCTTAATAATGAAACATATTTGGCAGTTATTAGATTAAATTTAGAAAAAAATATTATGCTACCTGAAGATTCACTTGCTAGAATTTCTTCATCGTCTTTGCTTGGCGGGCAGTATGTTGAAATCATCCCAGGAGCTTCTGACAATATGCTAAATGAAAATGATACTATATATAATACTCGTGACTCAGTTAGTTTGACAGATTTATTAGGTCAAGCAGTGTTTTCTGCAACTCAGTAGTTTCAAAAAGTGATATTAAAATTTAAGTATTTTTCTATTTATTTATTTTTTTTGGGCTTTTGTTTTTCTGCTCAAGCCTCCTGGATAAAATTAGAAACAGCTCATTTTAAAGCTTTGGATAAAATTACTGCTAGAATCAAACAATTGGATATTATTGTAAATGAAGAGCAAGATTTAGGAACGCTCATAATTAAATTAAAAAGTTGCCAAAATAGGCCCCCAGATTACTTGCCAGATTCGGCTGCATACATTGAAATTTATGATAAAATGAACCTGAATGATAATGATACGGGACTTATATTTAGTGGTTGGATGTTCTCTTCTAGTCCAGCGCTGAGTGCTTTGGAGCATCCGGTTTATGACATATCCCTCATTTCTTGCAAGTAACTTGATATTATCAACCAATCAGCATTTTGAGATGAGTCAATTTTAGGAAACTCGTTTTTGATTTCTAAGCCACATTTAAGAGAATTCATATACTCTTGCTTGCTGATCTCTATGCCCCCCATTGAGGTGAGGTGAGGAGTGATATATTGAATATCAAATAATTTGAATTGTGCATGTTTTAGTTTTGCTAACAAATAAATTAAAGTAATTTTAGATGCATTTTGCATTGCTGAAAACATAGACTCAGCAAAAAAAACGCTCCCTAAAGAAAGTCCATAAATTCCACCAACTAGAGATTGATTTTTCCAAATTTCTATAGAGTGAGCCTTACCCATAGAATGTAGTTCTTTGAACAAGTCAATTATTGTTTTGTTAATCCATGTTTCTTTTCTTCCAAATTCTTGACTTGCACATGAGTTAATTACTCTAGTAAAGGCCTTGTCATTTGTTATGATAAAGTCTTGTTTATTTATAGACCTTTTTAGACTTCTAGAAATGTGAACTTTGTTTAATGGGATAATTCCTCTTTTGTTCGGGTTGACAAAATAGATCTCATCTTCATCTCTTCCGTGAGACATAGGGAATATACCATTATAGTAACAATCAATAACTAAAGTGGCAAATTTTTTCACATTAAAAGATTTATGTTTTTTCAGACATTTTGTAGAAAGGTTTCTTCCAACCATTTTATAGAATAGTTTCCACTCTTAATATCTTTGTTGCAAATTAACTGTTTGTGTAATTCAATAGAAGTATCTATTGGTTCAATAATAAATTCTTCCAGAGCTCTTTGAGCTCTTAAAAGGCAGGTTTCTCTATCTTTCCCATAAACTATAAGCTTTGAGATTAAGCTATCATAAAATGGGGAAACTTTATAGCCCTGATATACTATTGCATCAATACGAACACCTGGTCCTCCGGGAGGATGAAATGTATTAATTTTGCCAGGTGATGGTAGAAAAGTAGATGAGTTTTCTGCATTTATTCTACACTCTATCGCATGTCCCTTAAAAAGTATTTCTTCTTGCTTGAAATTCAATTTAGACCCATTCGCAATTTTTATTTGTTCACAAACTAAATCTATACCAGTAACCATTTCTGTAATTGGATGTTCAACTTGAAGGCGGGTATTCATTTCTATGAAGAAAAATTCATCATTTTCATATAAGTACTCCATTGTTCCCAAGCCCAAGTAACCAAGTTTCTTTGTTGCCTGGGAAGAAAGTTCCCCAATTCTTTTTCTTTGTTTGTAAGATAAGATGGGTGATGGGCATTCTTCAAAGATTTTTTGGTGCCTTCTCTGTATTGAGCATTCTCTTTCGCCTAAATGAACAACATTTCCATGAGCATCAGCAAAAACTTGAACCTCTATATGTCTTGGATTTGTTAAGTATTTTTCTAAATAAACCGTGTCATCACCAAAAGCTGCTTTTGCTTCACTTCTTGCTGAACTAAAGGCTTCTGACAACTCTTTTTTTGTAACAGCAAC
>Ga0066849_10000403_pt1 | contig 17439 bp, 16 predicted proteins | sample ETNtaG_9_FD_65492 | JGI IMG/M metagenome (GOLD analysis project Ga0066849, IMG submission 65492) | Marine microbial and viral communities from oxygen minimum zone, Eastern Pacific Ocean - ETNP201406SV69 | ecosystem: Environmental > Aquatic > Marine > Oceanic | place: Pacific Ocean: Eastern... | reverse complement strand
CAAGGTGCAGCTACAAATTGAATTACAACAATAGTCATAATAAGATCAGTTGTTGTTAATCCAAGAACAGCGGGTCCGAATACTCCAGCTAATGAAGTTACACTATTTATTCCATCAATGTAAAAGAAATATGCTATCATGAAAATAAATAGGGTTTTGAATTTCCTCGCTTCAGAAATAGTAGACATAACCTCTTTAATTGCAAATTTTGAAGATTCTATAAAATCCATTTCTTCCATTTCATTTTCAATTTTTGGTTCTGGAATATATTTGAATGTAATTAATGAAAAACTAAACCACCAGATTCCAGATGTTGCCATACAAAAGGGAATTACCCAATCTCCATTAACTCCCATTACTAAGCCTAGATGAACAACAAGTAGTATCCCTCCTCCGAAATAACCGTATGCAAACGCCTTATTTGAGATAGAATCCATTTCTTCTTCAGTGCCTAAATGAGGTAGAAGTGCATTGTAAAAAACTCCTGCACCATTAAGGCCAATATTTGCTAAAATAAACATCAACATTAACCAAGCCCATTGGGAACTAATTGGTAAGAATGGAGCTGCAGCAAGTAAGAATGTTGCCCCAGCACCAAGAATAGTTAGTATTCTTAGCCACCACATTTTGATCGCTCTTCTATCAGCAATTACGCCAAGTGAAGGACTTACGAACGCAACTAAGAAAGTAGCAATTGCTACTGAATATGACCATATTGCAGAACCAGACATTTCAATTCCAGCAAGGGTAGTAGTTAGTCCATTTGCTTCAAGGAATAAATATGCAAACCAGGCTGGTAGAATTGCTGCAGTAACACTAGTTTCAAATGCAGATTTACCCCAATCATAAAATGCATATCCCTTTATTGCTTTTGAATTATTTTTCACTTCTTCAGTCATGCCAATCACTTATGCCTTAATCTGACAGGTTATCATTATTGAGTAATTATTGAATATTTACAATGAAATTTATTTGTTGAAACTTTGAGGCCATGCCAGTAGATATGAATTCAGAGCAGAGCAACTTGAAGGAAAATACATTGGCTTCAATTGCAAAAGGCATCAAATTAACAGATGGGGTAGAATTTGATGTAAGAACTACGATAGATAATGAATTAATAGTTCATCATGATAGAACACTAGCAGTTAGTGAAAAATTACAAGGAGATTTACCCAAATATGTTGAAAAAAACACACAATCTGATCTCAAAAATTTAGGTTTTCCTACCTTAGATGAAATTATTGATGACTCCTTAATTTCTCAAAGTTTAAGAGAGCATGGAAAAATAATGAATATTGAATTGAAATTACCTCATCCTTCAAGTGGTGTTGGTTCTGGATGGTTAAATTCTAGAAAAAACATATCCTATGTTAGTAATATGCTAAATCAATGTGCTATGTTATTAGAAGAGGCAGAAATACCAAAACATAGTATCATCTTTTATGGCTTTTTTAAGCACATGAATTATGCAGCAAAGAAAATTAATTTTGATTGGAACGTGTCTTCCTTATTTCCAAATCAACTTAGGTTTGGTTCTAGAACATTAAATAGGATTTATGCTGCTCCTCAATTTTTATTTAGATCCTTAAATTCTATGATAAAACTACAAAAAAAGCGTAAATCACCTATTTTGCCATGTGGATTAGAATATTTTACTCCTCCGTTAAACAAATTTAGAATTGATAGAACATATGGATTAACAGGCAAACCGTTGGAGAGATTATTAATGTTGAAAAAGGGCTTTCCAATCTATATTTGGCCAGGATTAATTGAACAAGAAACTTTATTGTATGATGCGGGAATAAGTATTCTTTCAGATAATGTAAATCTAACTATGAATACATTACCAGATGGAGCAAGGTGGATTAGACATTCTACACAACCATTAGATGAGAAATGGCATCAAAGATTTAAGGAAACTGAAATAGAAAATCATGATGACTTAGTGAAGGAAGCAAGAAGTGAAGTTTCTCCATGGCATGAATTAAACAGTAATGAACGTAATAATTTTATTAATCAATGGAGTAAGAAGTGGTATTGGGAAAAATCATTAGAAAAATATAATCTTGAATCAGGAAATAACAAATTACCGTGGGAATCTGTAAGATTTATTGGACATAGAGGTTGTGGGGCAACTTCTAGGCCGATTTTTTATTAGTCTAGTCTACGAAGCTTTTGACCTTCAGCAATATATTTTGGTCTATAAATTGGAACACCTTTCCCATCCCTTAAAACCATTCTTTCATCTACAATTTGAGCACCAATTCCTGCGGTTCTTGCCCACCCAAAGAATGTAGTGTAATATTCAGGTTTTGTAAAACCAATATAATTTAATAGTGAACCTGAAACTAAATCTACATTTGCATTTGGATTTGTTATTTTAGGAATTTCAGATAAAATCGATGGGACAATTTTATTTAATGTTTGAACAATTTTGATGTGTTTATCATTAGGACATAATTCATTAGCCAATTTCAATTGTATTGTAGCACGAGGATCTTCTTTTCTTAGAACTGCATGACCAAATCCATAAATAGGCCTTTTTGCCATTAATTCAGCCCTAACAAATTTTTCTACATCTTCTTCATTATCTGTACCTATACTTTTTACAAATTCTAATGTTGCTTGATTTGCTCTACCATGTAATGGCCCGGAAAGAGCATTCATTGCTGCAACCATACTTGTATGCAACCCTGCATGTCCTGAAGCAACAGCTTTCCCTGTAAATGTGGATAAATTTCCACCACCATGATCCATATGCAATACAAAAAATGTGGATAGTATTTTTGACATTATTTTATGATCAGCACCAGGTAGGTTTAGTAAATTTACGAAATTTTTAATTAAACCTAATTCGGGTTGAGATGCTTCTAGATTTGCCCCCCTTCCTTCTCTAATTCTCATAATCAATGCCATTAAAATTGGCATTTGTGCAACTAAGTTTAGAGCATTAGTTCTCCAATCCCCTTCTTTACTATACATTCCTAATGTTTGAATCCCAATAGCTAACCACTGCATTGGATGGCCTTCTATTGGCAGAGTATGTAATACATCAACAACTGCAGGATTGATTATACCTCTTTTTGATAATTCTCTTCTAAATGCTTCTGATTGATCTAAAGTTGGTAATTCTTTATGGAATAAAAGATAAACAACATCTTCTGCTCTTAATTCAGCTAAATCTTCTATTGGATAACCACAATAATGAACTCCTTGTTCTGGAGTTACAAAACTTGTTCTACAAGTTCCAACAGGTACACCTCTTAGACCAATGTTTAGATGTTTTTTTGTTAATTCAAGAAGAACATCGTCACCATCTCCCACTTCATTACCTCCTAGAAATAAGCCTGTGAGATATTAGGTATAAGTGCGTCGTTGGGATAATTCATTCTACTAAGTCGAAATCTCTTACACCTTTTTCTGCTATTTCATCTGCCTCAACCCAAAATTTTATTGTGTTTTTATCAATGATTAAAGCCTCAGGGTGTTCAATACCTGGGCAAATATTTTTTGTCTTATTCCATGTTTTTTCATTTTTCAAATTTTCATTCCACCACGGAAAGGCACTACATTGATCTGGTTTTGAATCATATACATTACAATTTAAGTCATCATCAAGATAAATACAAATTAAATTTTCAGGTTTGCTTTTTAATACATATCTTCCATCAATTGTTTTTCTACAATCACGTTTAATCCAATCATGCAAAGATAATTTTTGAAATGCTGCTAAACGAGTCATATCTTTTAATGAAAGATATACAATTCCATTTGGTTCATTGCAGCATTTTCCACAATTAGGTAAACAAGTGAATTTTATTCCTGATTCCCACCATAATGGTTTTTTGAAGAATTTCAATGGAAGGCCTCATGTATTTATCATTCTTCAGAAGAATTCATTAAATCTGCATGAGATGTTGGAATTAATACTAAATGGTCTACTGGATTTAATTGTATTTCATTTAGTAAATCATCCATATTTATATCTTCAGAATCAATATTCCATTCATTGTTTGGAATATATTCATCAAGTTCTTTTAATTTTTCAAGATTTGGTAGTCCTATATTTTCTTCAGGTTTTTTTGTAATAGGAGCACTATCCAATGAACTAATTAATGGTTTTAAATCTTGAAGAGAATATTCTAAATTGGACATTTCTTCAGCTAATTTTAGTAATGTTTCTGTGTCAGAACTTTCAAGGGTATTTGATATATTTTTTATCCTTGATTCAATGCCATTTAATATGTCATTATATTTTTCAAAGGCAACACCCACATCTGCCATTCTATCTAATCCATGTTCACCTAGTTCGTTAAGTAATTCTTTAGACTCTTCTTCCTTCATTGGAAGGTTTAATGTTTCATTCCACCTAGAAATTATTTCATTATCCTCCTCTATTATTTTTTCACCTTCTGATTTAATTTCAGGAATATCCTCAATATTTAATTCAACATTAATGTCATTAGGTTCTAATTCAAATGTAGAATATTCTGTTGAATCCACCGTTTTTGATGCAATTTCCTTTGCAGTATTTACAATGTCTTCTGAAAACATGGAATTGTACAATGTTTGTACTCCATCTAAACTTGCTATTGCTTCTTCAGGATTACTTGGTAATGTACCATCTTTTTGAGCAATTATAAATTTTTCAAATGAGGATAACAAACTAGGTAGATTTTTTCTCGATGAAATTAATATTGCCAAATGTTCATCCGAGAGAACTACATTTCTATCCATGGCTAACCGTCTTAAAATCCGCATTTTACTAGTGTCTGAATAAGTTTCAATATTGAAAACAATACTAGAATCTAATAACCTTTTTACATCTCCTCCAATATTGTCTAAATCAATAGTACCATCTGATGTTATTATCAGTTGAACACCATTATTTATATTCCAAATTAACCAATTGCTAATTGACTGCATCCTCGATTGATTTTCTAACAAACTTTCAAAGTCTTCTAGTAGAATCATCTTTAATTTTGGAATATTTTGTGGCATGTTTGGCAATTCATTAGAATTATCTACTACTGAATTTGAACGAATTATTCTAACTGATTCCTCTCCATATAATGACTGAATTTCATAACTTGCTGCTAAAGAAATATGGGTTTTTCCAATGCCGTAAGGACCTTTAATATGAATTGGATTTAGATTTGAACCAGGTCTTTCAATAATCGAATCAATTGTTTTTGTTAATTGTCTATTTTCTTCAACAACATGCCAATTCCCCATATTCTTTGAAATATTAGTAGATAATAAAGGAGGCCAATTTACTAATTCATTTTGTTTGAATGTTAGTTCCTGAAAGTTTTGATTTTCATCACGGTTTAATTCATCCAGTGCAACTTTCCAAATCGGCCCATGATTCCTTTTATCAGACACATTTGTTTCAAGATCCTCTTGTATGTTTTTTGTTAACCAAGAACTTTTATTTTGAGGTCGTAATGGCAAACTAACCCTTGGTTTGGATTTATAATTTAGTTCCAAAAGGCTCGGGCGTCTTATTGCTTTCTTCTTAATTTCCGCATCATTTATTGTAACCCCTAATCTATTTTGAGCCGCTGAAATAGCATCATCTAAAAAACTCGGAACCCGCGTCAATCTTCTCCGCCTGTCTTGCCCTTGTGTTTAGAAGCATCATAATATTGACGATAGGTTTTATTCCTATCTTTTTTCTTCCAATCATTATTAGTTTGCGTATTCTTTTCATTTTTTATTGTCACTTTTGTAGCTTCTTCAAGACTCGAATCTTTATGATTATCATTTTTTACTTTTGGTTTTTGTTTTGTGCCTAATAGTGTAACTTTTGTTGGTTTTTTGGGGCCATTAATTGAATCTAAATCATCATTTTCGAAGGGTTCTACTATTGGTATATTTTCATTAGTTGTTATCTCTTCTTTTTCAGTCACTTCATTAATTGAATCTTCTTCATCCCATTTTTCAATCATTCCACTTAAGTCTAATCGACTACCTTCGTTATTGATTTCTTTTTTGACATGCTCAGAAGTCATTATTTCTGGAATTACGGCATTATGGGAATTGATTTCAGTTTTCTTAGGTACTTTTTTTGTTTTTAATTCTTCATCCCATAATATTTCTTGTTGATCAGGTAGATGAAATAAGTGTCCTTCTAAATCTTCAGGAGAAAGTAACCAATCTTCAATGTCCTCATTTGTTAATAAATCTAATTCACGTTCAATCAATGCTCTTGAACGAGTATCGAATGCTTCTAAATTAATTGGAATTAATGCTAAATCATCGGAAGTAGTTGCTATATCAACTAATCTACGTAAGAAATCTAATGCACGATCTTTTCCATGAATTGCATAAAGAAATTCAAAACCATCTAAGACTACAACACTTCTTGGATTATCTACAAAGAAAGTTTTAATTTCGGAATATAGCACTTCTAATTGAGGCCCCATTATTTGTTCATCATTAACAGTTTTTTCAGTCAACCAATAACACATTTCCTTTGGCAAATTATATTCCTTGCATATCCTAGAACTAGGAATCCTTGAAATTATCATTAAGTTATGTTCAATGTCTTGTAATTTCGATGCCAAATTAAATGAATTTGAGGGATTAGAATTAGAAATTAAATATGCGTGACCAGGGTATAATTCAGTGCCCTTCCCTCCTTTCAACCTTCTTAATTTTGCTTCAATGGCCCTTTCAAATTCTGGAGAGTTATTTGTTTCAAATTTTTGTTCAGGTAATGCTTTAGAACTAGTCCATGTTTTTGAACTAATTTCTTTTTCTTTCCACCATTCTGATTTTGATTCAGCATCCATATTAATTTCTAGATTTAATAATGAGCCTGGAAATGTTTGTAGCAATAAATCTACATCTACATTTCTATGGACCGTTAAAAGACAATCTAATTCTGCTGCATCATCGTCTATAAGCTCTAAAGCATTAGCAGCATGATTGATTTCTTCTTCAGCATGCATTGCCATAAGAGGGTAGCCGTTTCTAAAAACTACATATCCGATTTTTAATTTTAGTTCGGTACGTATATATGAATCAACTTTAGCACCAATCACGTCTTTTGCTAGTAATGATAACACAGAAGGCCCCCCTCTTCGTTTTTCAGTAATTACTCCAAGTGGTAAATCTAGCACTTAATCCCCTCTTTATCCGTGTTGTTGTTTATTACTTCTTGAATTCATGGGCTGTAAATCTTAAAAAATAGCAATTTTTAGGGAATATTTGTTTGGCGAGATTTATTCACTTTGACTAAATGCCCAAGGCATGGACGAGGACAATGTTCCAGTTGGTTTCATTGAATTAAGTAAATTAACCTCCGGGAAATTAATATTAAAAAACTCATTATTTAGAATATGTTTTTCTTTTTGTTTAATGGTTGCTAGTGTTTTATTATTACAATCAGGTTTTCAGATTCTTTCACTATTTTTCTTAATTCCTTCTTCATGTGCTTTAATAATTTTTTTGATCGAATACCAAAGGAAAAAATCAATCATGACATCAATAGCAGTGAATTTAGGGCACCCATGGGTAGAAGAAGAACATGATATGAATGAAGCGGAAGTTGCGTATAGGTCTTTGGAAAAATGGGAAAAAATACCTCAAAAAGGTAGAGTCAAAAAGAATGTGGAAGAAAAAGGACTTTTGATAGATAGCGAAGTTAATGAATTATTTTTTGAAATTTCAAAACCACTTTTAGGTGCTAATTTCCTAGACAAAAACAATGAAAAAATTGAATCTGAAGTAATTAGCTGGTTAAATTTATCTTTAGCAATTAGGGATGCTCAAAACCAAGTTGAAGATGAAATAGAACATGCTAGAATTAGAGAAGATGATGAAGAACTGAATGTAGAAAGGCATTGGCCAGAAACTATACCTGGGGAATTAAATGTCAAACCAGGAGCAATATTCCGAAAATTTTCAAAGGCAAAGAAATAAAAGAAAGCATCAAAAAGTAACCTTATAACTTATGAGGTTAGTTTCATCAGCGAAACTAATGACTTCTATTGAACATTGGAGAGATAGATTAGATAATTTCCCAATAGAACATAGAATGTTGATTGAGGGAGGAAACCTTTCTGCTAGATTTTCAAAATTGCCTCTAGCTGCATCTCACCCTGTTTTTATTGGGGCTTTTTATGGGTTATTATTATCTGCAATTTTACTACTACCTTTTGCTTATGAATCTGGATGGGATATAAATAAATGGTTAATTAGTTGGTTATTGTATTCCTTATTACTTATACTAATGTTAAGTTTGCTAGGCGGATTATCTTCTCAAATAGTAAAAATCACAAAAAGAATGCCAGTCGTAGTCCCTAGGATGATCATATATCTATCTCCCTTTTTAGGACTAATTATATTGACATTTTCAATAGGAATCTCAATTATTCCAACTTGGGCAAAGGATGTAGGGTTAATCTTTATGATATTTCCAGGACCAGTTTATGTTCACCTTTCTTGGGCACCAAGATGGAGATTATTAGAACTGATAGAACAAAATATTAATCCTTTTGATTTTTTAGATCAAACAAATATTGTTAATGAGGATTTAGAGTTAAGTGAAATTATAGAACATTTTTCTGAAGAAGAATAATTAGATAATTCCTAATAGTTTCCCTACTTCTGAAAAAGAACCAATTACTATATCTAAATCTTCTTTTGTTAATCCAGAACTAATCATACAACGAATTCTGGCTTTATCTTTTGCTACCATTGGGAAAACTATAGGTAATGCAAAAATACCTTTTTTGTATAATTCCTCTGATAATTTTTTTGCTAACCTAGATTCCCCACACATTACTGGAATTATTGGTGTTTCAGAAACACCAGTATCAAAACCTAATGATTGCATTTCCTTCCGGAAATATTCAGTATTACTCCATAATTTTTCATGATGTTCGGGTTCATCCCTCAACACTTCTATTGCGGCTTTCTGGGCAGCAGCAACTCCTGGTGGTTGACTTCCAGACAATAGCCATGATCTACTATGATTTATTGCATGTTTTTTCACAGATTCACTACCCGAAAGAACCCCCCCTTGTACGCCTAGTGCTTTTGAAAAGGAACCAATTTCAAAATCTATTTTTCCTTGTAATTTAAAGTGATCTACAATGCCTCTTCCACCATCACCAAGAACACCTTCTCCATGACAATCATCTACCATTACCATTGCTCCATATTGTTCTGCTAGTTCGGCAATAAGGTCCAATGGTGCAATATCTCCATCCATGCTGAATACCCCATCAGTAATTATTAATTTTCTACGTGCATTTACACTTTCTTTCAGAATTTTTTCAAGAGCATCTGTATCATTGTGAGGGTATACGGCTCTACTTGCCTTAGTTAATCGAACTCCATCAATAATTGATCCGTGATTTAATTCATCTGAAATAATTAAATCTTGACTATTTTCTACTAAAGTAGGGATTAAACCAACGTTTGCAGTATATCCTGCAGAATATGTTAATGCCGCCTCAACACCCTTGAATTTAGCAATTGTAGATTCCAAATCTTCATGTAATTGCATGTTTCCTGCAATAGCCCTGACTGATCCCGAACCAGCACCGAATTTTTGAGTAGCTTCAATCATTGCATTGACCACTTTTTGATGAGTTGTCAAATTTAGATAGTTATTTGCACATAACATGATATTTTGTTTACCGTCTACAATACAACGAGGTTCTGATGCAGTTTCTAATGCTTTTAATTTCCAATCTAATCCTTGTTCAACTAGATTTGAATATTTTTCCGTCATCCATGATTGGTCTCCAGGCATATCTTCACTTAACCTCCGAGATATGGAGCGGCCATTGTAGTTTTGCAATCATTTCATCCTATTAGTTGATGAATAAGACATGAGTGGGCGTAAATAATGCGACTTAAAGGAACAGTTTCTAGCGGATTGGGAAGAGCATCAATTTTTATGGCTCAACCGCACTATCAAGAACAATTTTTTGCAATATTAGGGGAGCAAGCATGGCCAGGGACCCTTAACCTAAATGTTGAAGAATCAGATTTAAGTAAATTTATTTCAATGAGGAAAAAAGCAGGTATTGATACACTTGGGATTTCTAAATCATTAATTGCTGAATCAGAAAATATAGATATTTCTGAAGTAGAACTTTTAAGAATTAGAGGGTTTTTAAGAGAGGGGAAAAGTTTTGGAGGAGCCAATGCAATATTATGTAAAATAAAATCAGGGAACTCGGAATTAATTTCCTCAGCCATATTAATTCCAGACTTAACACGTCATGTGGATGTAATTGAGATAATTTCTTCAAAATACCTTAGAGAATCGATGGACGTAAAAGATGGAGATCTTGTAAATATTGAAATCAAATAAATAAGTTACACACGTAAGACACATAAGTGAAGGTGACAGGCCTCAAACATGGCATCTATTCGAGTGTACACTAGTGTTGATGCGAGTCTTGGTGGAAAAAAGGTACAACTCGAAGAGTTAGATGAAATGATTGCAGAATTAAAACAAGCATGGATAGATATTAGATTAATTAATGAAACAGAGGAAGAAACACAAGAGATTCGCAGATTTCTTTTAGATAAAATGAAATTTCATTCTTTAGCTGTAGAAGATTGCTTTGATATTCCAGTAAGTAGGGCGGAACGTTTTGAAAATCATCGCTTTGTTGCGTTTAAAGCAAGAGATCAAGATAAAAAATTAGATACAGAATATCTTAGAGTTTTTTTAACAGAATTCAATGTAGTTACTGTAAGACATTCAAAGATTCCAGCAATTAATCAATTCAAAGGAAGATATAGATCTGCAAGATTAGAAAAGCAATTAAAAAGAGGTCCTGAATTTTTATTGTACGAATTATTGGATGCTGTTGCTGATGATTGGACAGAGATGTTGGAGGACTATTCCTCAATATTAGATACTTTAGAATATCAGGTATTTGATCCCTCAAAAAAATATTCAGATTTACTTGAAAGATTGCATGTGATTAAACAGGACTTTAGAGAAATGTCAAAATCTGTTGTGCCCTTACATAAAATGGTGTCTCAAATGCTAAGGCCTGATAGTGATTTCTTATCAGAAGATAATTTACTCTTTTTCCAAGATACAGCAGATAATTTTTCAGATATTGTTACTCGTGTAACCAATTATTCTGCTGGAGCAACATCAACAAGAGACAGTTACCTTACTCATGTTTCGATGAGATTATCCGAATCAAATGCACAATTAACAGAAGTAATGACTACTTTGAGTATTATTGGTTCAATCATGCTTCCTTTGACATTGATAGCAGGGATCTTTGGAATGAATGTAAGTGCTTTTGATGCAGGAACTGGAAATTTTGACCTTTGGCAAATATTAACACTAATGGGTGTATTTTCAGTATTGATGCTTGTATATTTTTACAGTAAAGGTTGGCTTAACAAGAAAAATTAGTCATTAAGTTGTAATTTCAACATTAATGCAAATTCTTGTTGTAGCCATGCATGATGTTTTTTTGATTCAACTTCTAAGATAATTGCATTTACCCTCCTGTCATATTCTAAATTAGTTATCGAAGGAGGGTCAAAAAAACTAGATTCTGATTTTGTTGTAATTTTTTCATGTTCTAAATGCCATAAAGTCAACCATCTTGAAGGTGCTAAGCCAAAATCATATTTTCTTCCATTCGTTTTTAGAGATTCAACAACATCTTTTTCAGAATATTCTTCATTTAGCAATCCTAGAATACAATTTGCAATTCTTCTTACTTGATTCCATAAAAATCCCCTGCTTTTAATTTCAAAACCAATTATTCTATTATCTTTAGAAAGCCATGGAGTTATTTTTTCAATAATCCTAATCGTGCTTCTATCATCTTCTTGTTTGTAAAAGTTATGAAAATCATGTGATCCAATGAATAAGTTTAGGGCATTCTTCAATAAATCAATCTCAATCTTTTCATTCCAATTATCAAGTAATTCTAATCTATATCTGTATGTTCGCATTTTTGCCATTCTAATATTACATAATTCTGAAACCTCTTCTGCGTCATAAATGCAAATACTTGATGGTAAAATATCATTTAATCCTTTTAGTAAACCATGAGGAAAATCTCTTTTTATTCCGTCAGGAACATCAATTAATGCAAAATTCATTCTGGCATTTACTCCTGAATCAGTTCTACTACTAATTTTAACACCCTTTGGTGACCATTTGAGGCGTTTACATGCTTTTTCTAGTTCACCCTGAACCGTTTTTAAAGACGGTTGAATTTGACTACCATGATATTCATTACCAAGATATGAAAATGTGATAGCAACTTTCATACTTAGTCATAATTAGGAATCATTTGACATTAATTCTATTGCTTCTTCTGCTGAATAACCTAGTCCCCCAACAGACCAAATTAGTGCTTGTTTAAGCCATGGTTGCACCATCGGATTCTTTTTCTCTGGATCCATAACTTCAATACTATCTACTATGTTTCTTGCGGCCATATATAACACATCATCTACAGGAATATCTGCAAGTTCTAATCTTTTAGCATATCTCTGAAATTCTTTTACAGCAACTGGAATTCTTCTGCATTCTAGTGCGAAGCTTGCAAAATCTGCAATATATTCATCATTTTCTTCATCCATTTCCATTGCTTTTTTGTAATGCATCATTATTTTCCCACCAGGGACCATATCCTCTTGTGCTTCCATATTGAGCATATTTGCAAACTCAGCATATGAATGGTGTAATACAGCATTATCTGAATTTCCTTTTAATTTTTCTTCAAGGTTTGAAACGGCACCTTCTAAGTTGCCTTCTCTAAACATTTCAATTGCATCTTTCATCAATTCTTCACTCATCTTAAACCCTCGCGATATTCAATGCTGTGAGTAACATGCCTATGAATCAAACGGATGTATTTATTCTTTAATTGCTTCAAGATATAATGACATTTTTGGATGTGTATTGTCAAATATTTTCGTATTAGTCAATGGAGGAGATAGTGATTGTCCAAACCCAGAATGGTAAACTGTAGTAAATCCTGCATCATTACATAATTTCTTTAATTTTTCAAAAGTCCAATAATTAATATGAAATTGCGGATTTTCACCGTCAAAGGCATTTTTTTCTACCATCCATTGAAGAAATGTTTCGTCATCTAATTGATTAATTTTTTCTCTAATTATTTTGGGTTGCAATGGCTCAATTTCGTTTTCAAAAAACCTACAACGAGCCGTTGAAATTTCTCTTACTAGAAAATCTTCAATCTCTATTTGGTTTGGCTTAATTTCAAATTTTTTCTCAAACCATTCATGTCTCCAAATCCAGTATTTGTCAACATTATTTTTAACACTGTTAAGGAGTAGATTTGCATCTGGGCAGGTGATTCTAAGAATGCCTCCATTCTTTAATATTCTAAATGTTTCACCAATTAAATTTTTCACTGCTGCATCATTTACATGTTCAATTGTATGGCTTGAATAAATTAGTTCAATAGATTCATTTTCAAATGGGAATTTTGGTTTTTCCATTAAATTTAATTCAATAAAATTTTTTTGGACTTTAGCATATTGTTCAGATCCATAATCCACATTTGTCCAGAATTTATGATTGAATGTACCTGCACCTATATTCAGAAACGATTTGTTTTTTAATGATTTCAAGGGATATTCTGAGTATAACTCAGAATCATCACTTCCTTTTATACTTTCAATATGATAGCCAAGGCCACGAATAATTTTTGCAATAAGCCTACGAGGAATAAGATTCATGTTATTTCCTCAAATGAAATTAACAAATTACTCAGACTTATTAGCAGCTTGAGCGGCCATTAAATCTTTAATTTCTTCAAGTGTTGAACCTGAATCAGCACCTTTCCATCTATCATTAACCACTACTGTAACATCATGTGGTCTTCTAACTCCATAGAAACAATCTGCTGGGTCTGGTTTTACAGTTCTAATAGTTCTTTGAGAAGTCAAAAGAACTAGGAACATTTTGATTATTTTCTTAGGAATTCCCGTTGCAGCTGATTCACCATCTTTAGAATCGAGTGCACCACCTGCTCCTGCTGAAATACCAATTGTTTCTTCACCTAATCCAAGTCCACTTCCGGTTAATGGAACTACGTTCCCATATCCCATTACGGTGCCTATTGGTCCTTGTTGAACAATCACATCTGTGAAATTGCTGTACAGGATTCTTCGAACACTGTTTGTTAACATGAAATCTTTTCTGAAAATCACAGCATCTGTAGTAATTGCATAACAGAAAGATCTTTGGAAATAATAGATATTTACAAATAAGAATGCAATCCAAAATATACCTGCAATTTGGTACGGATAAGAACCATCAAAGAAATTTACAGGTGAGTCTGCAGCAAATGCATTAATCAACCATGCTGTAAATGGAAGCGCAGCAATAATTATCATTGTCATTGTAAACCATTTCGTGCTTGAAGAGATATTCATCCATCTATTAAACCATGCAAGGAATAGCATAACTAGTGGAAAACCTATCGATTCACCTAAAGAACTTGATACAAAACTCCATAATATTTCTTGAATAACTCCTGGATCTTGTCCAGGTGCTTCACTAGGCATAAATGTCCAAATGTAATGTACAGCTCCAACTAAAAATGCCATGATGTACATGCCTGAAAAAGCAAAAAGACTTGGCCTGTGAATCTGCATTAAATCTTCACCAGGAATCAAGTTAAATTTACGTCTTTCTTTATCTGTTTCATCTATGTTTTCAATATCCATTTCTCCGTCTGCCATAGTTCAACCCTAACACTCCGCACGTATAGTACGTTATTGACACTTACTATTGTAAAAGAAAACAAATTTATTAGAACTTTAGTGCAAAACACCCCAACTATGCTCTGCATTCCCATGAATCCACTCCCAATCTTCAAGAGTTCTAATTCCAAACTCATCTTCTATTGCAATGCCCGAAATTTCTAAGGGATATTCATTATAACAAAAGTGAGAAATCATTCCACCTCTTGTAGGTTGATCAAAACTCCAATAGGCTCTAGAAACAGCATTAACAGTCAAAACAATCATTGTTCTGCCGTTCCACATTTCTATTTCAAATCGTGGTAAAATTTCCTTTTCACCTTTTTGATTAACAATACTATAATCACCTTTAACCTTCTTAAATTTCAGTTTAGAAAATTTTTCACTTCTTTTTCTTTTAGCATCATGAAATAATCCTGCTTTTCTTAGTGGGATTTCTAATGAGTCTTTTAATTGCCACGATTTGTTAGATGAAGATAATGCAAGTAATGACAAATGAGGTAAAAACCAATCAAGATATGATCCATCAGAAAAATGAAGAATGCCCCAATACCAAGGAACGGATGGAGCTTGAACACGGACCTTTTGGAGGTAAGCACTTCCTTTAAATTTTTTATCATCTATGATTCCATTCGCTTCACATCCATGAATTCTTAGAATATCATATCCAAGGTCATTTTGATATTTTTGAAAACTTCTTCTTGCTTTAGACAATGCAGAATTCCAAGGAGTCATTTGGATATCAAATTTTTTTGGTGAACCACTTTTTATTGCTACTTTGTCAGATTCTATACGCATCCAAAATTTCTCTTTGTTTTCACTCATGCCTGTACTTAATAATTGATCACAGAGAGCAAAAACTGCACCACCAAATTCTGATTTTGAAGGCCAATCTTTGTGTTTAGATGAGATTGCAGCAATTCTTGATTCCTGTAATACTAATGGCTCATACATCTTTTCTCCATCAAAATACCAGCCAGCTACCATGCCTGGAAGTACAAGTAAATTTTCTTGAGTGGAATTTGGTTTTGCAGCGGCAGCCCAATGATGGTCGTTAACATATATTGATGGAGTTTCTTTTGTTGACCATAGCACCATTAATTGTTCACTTCTTCCAGGATATTTTTTGGATGGCCACATTACTAACCACCACCACCAATCCCATGTGAGGTGTTTGATATTAGGTAAGTCTGGCATTTCCCATAAATCTTGTAAAGGTCCTTCAAAACGTTTCATTGTCGTCCCTCATTTGAGTTCTTTACGTTTGAATGCGGATTGTCCAATATAGAATACCACTAATGTAATTCCAATCAAAACTGCAGATGAAATGAATAATGTTGTTAACGGAGAAGAACCAATACTTGGAACATTATAGAATGTACTTAAAGCCTCATTACCCTCTAAACCATAATATTCACCTTTGGAAATAAGATATTCTGAATCGTTCCATGTAAAGGTTGAAACAGAATCAATTATTTGCATTCCCCAAAATGCAATTGACATCCTTGTAACGAAAAAAGAACCTGTTCCAATAAGAGTTAACATTGCCATCATAAATTCCCATATTCCAAAGAAAATAGATGCAAGCATGCCGTATTTTGTAAAAATCCCGAATGTTGAAAAAATAGTGCCATATGCCATTACCATTAAACAAGTTGCAAATAATATTGATGCCCAGATTTGAATGTCTCCAAATCTAAAAAATGACTCAGAGGGTGCAACAAATCCCGTAATTAAACTCATGATGGTTGTTAATATTGCAAGATAAAACCATGTCATTACAAAATAACCACCTAATCTATATGCATAAAATTCTCCTCTTGCAATAGGTTTCCCAATTAAATAATGTAATGTTTCGGACTCCATTTCATCTCTAATAAGTCCAGTTGCAAGGAATAATGGAAGAAAAATACCCATTAAAAATGCAAAACCAATCTTTCCAAAACCTAGAACAAACCCTCTATGAACCGCTTCATGAAAATATAAATTATCATTTGGATCTTCATCAACAAAATTGTCTGGAATGATAGTTATTCCATTTATATTAGTAGAAATAAATACGGAGCAGTCAATGTCGTCATAGTTAGAATCAGTACCCCCTTGTCCAATTAATTTATTTTGTAAAACCCAATCACTTCTTTCACAATCTCCATCATCATCAACATTAATTTGACAAATACCTTCACTTACAATACCATAAATATTTCTTTGGCACTTTTCGCCATTCATTGAGTATGAAAAATCATCTTCATCAATCCAATTAGATGCAGGAAGTGCGGGTACATTAGGGAAATCTGAAGCATTCTCTGGATTAGTGCCGTATTGTAATTCTTGAGCTAAAGAATAGCCATCCCCATCCCAATCATATGAATCTCCATCTTGATCTATTGCCTCAATTACTGAAGTTTGGCCTTTCACATAAAATAATAGTACAAGAGTAACCAATAAAATCCCAATCATAGCAATGGCTCCTGTTGATTTCCTAGTTTGGTATTGACGAAGTGTGAATTCGGTAATTGCCCATGACTTAACATCAATTTTAGACCAAACACTTTTCGAGAGTGGCCGAGATGAGTTGGACATTATCGTCCCTCCATTAAATATTCTAATATGGATTCAAGGTTATCGTCAGGGTTCTCTATAGCCGTAACACGAATCCCTGATTCCTCTAAAATCAGTGGCATGTCT
>Ga0066849_10000401_pt1 | contig 17470 bp, 30 predicted proteins | sample ETNtaG_9_FD_65492 | JGI IMG/M metagenome (GOLD analysis project Ga0066849, IMG submission 65492) | Marine microbial and viral communities from oxygen minimum zone, Eastern Pacific Ocean - ETNP201406SV69 | ecosystem: Environmental > Aquatic > Marine > Oceanic | place: Pacific Ocean: Eastern... | reverse complement strand
AACTTGAAAAACTATTAAATAAAGAAGAAAATGCCAAAGATTAGAAATAAAAAAAAGTGTTATGTTATCACTGGAGATAAAAATTACACCTATGGAGCATTTCCATATTCGGAGGAGGGCCTTAAGAAAGCTAAACGGCACTTAAGACAGTTAAAAAAGCAACATAATGGGAACTTTGAAATAAAGGAGCAATAAATGGAAATCGTAATATTAATGGCTGGAAGCTTTGCAGTTGGGTTTGCTTGGTCTGTAGATAAGCATGGGTGGTAAATTTTATTAAGCAAGAAAGAATAAATTTTATGATCGCGAGTGTAAATAAAAGTATGATACAAGTTAAGGTTTTGAGACCATATCGCGTTAAAGGTGATATCTCCTGTAAGGAGTGTGGCTTATCATATTCTAAAAAGCACTACGATGTATTATTTAAAGCTAAAAAATTAGTATATTTCGAAGTCAAAGACGAAGAAGGAAACGAAGAAGTTATTTGTCATGATTGCTTCTTTAAATATCTTGTCAAAAAGGCTAATGTCAAAGATGGCGACCCATATGAAATTAATTTTTCAGATGGGCGTAAAAAAATGGCTATGGAATTTACCGCAGATTTTTCCGTTTTTATGGATGATTTTGATGACTTCTAAATATGAGTAAAAAATCCCAAAAATCACAATGGAAGATTACGTTTAAAAAATTAAACGAAGAAGGAGAAGACTTGTCCAAAGCCGTGTCTTGGTGGAAGCAGGAATCCTTTGAAACTTTGAAAAAAGCTCAGGAAATGCAACTGGTGGATGACGAAGCTCTTTGTGAGCACGACGAGGATTTATTTTTTACGTATCTTCATGATATGAAAAAATTGGAAAAAAGAATAAATTATCTTGACGTAAAGGGAAAAAACGAGTATGCCAACCTAAAAGCTTACGAAAGCAAGGTTAACGATTTCTTTTTAGAAGCAGTATTTGGGGAAAATGTGTAAAATAGAATTGCCAAAGAAACCAAAAGGTTCAACTCATATTTATTTTGAAACTAAGAACAGAGGTAGACTCTGTAAAGCCTTAGTTCCAATTAAAGATATAGATACCTTATTGGGCAGCGTCGGGGAAATTTGGTACGCAATTGCCAAAAAGGGTAGAATTTTGCAAAAATTCGAACCTTCTTATGCTTGGGATGGAAAAAAAGTAGAAGGATTAGAAAATAATGGCAAGAAAAAGGGCAAACAAAAACTTCAAGTTCAAAAACGCTGATGGCGTAGAATATGAAATAATATTTAGGAAACCCGACAAGAGAACTAACGCAGGGGTTCATGGCCTGTGCTACCATCCAGACGATAAAAAGCCTAGAATTTACATCAATCCCTATTTGACAAACCAATCTGAGTTAAATACTATTATACATGAAATTGCTCATGCTTTTTTCTGGAATAAAACAGAAAAAGAGATAGCAAAGTTCGCCAACACCTGTAGCCGTTTTTTGTATAATAAAGGGAAATGGAGAAAAGAAGAATAAATTTCGATAGCCTTTCTGAAAAAAGAATTTGTACTTATTTAAAAAATAAAGACGAACAAGCTTTCGTTTTCGTTTACGACAAATATCAGCAAGGACTTCACAACTTCATTTTAAATAGAAGTAGAGATACGCATTTGGCAGAAGAAATCTGCCAACAGGCTTGGATAAAAGTTTGGAAAAAAATTGATAGTTTTCAGGGCAAAAGCTCTTTAAAAACTTGGATTCATAGGGTCGCGTTAAATTGTCTTTGGGATTTTTACAAGAAAAACCATAGAATAGTAGACATAGAAGACATAGGCGGTGAGAGGGTTTTTGAGAATTTGTTAGGAAACCAAGCCGATCTTAAAACGCCGTTTAATTTAGCTTCCAGCACGGAAGAAGCTAAAAAGATAAAAGATAAAGTATCTCAAATAATTTCAAGACTACCTGAAGAAAAAAGTAAATTAATAAATTTGATTTTTATTAAAGAGTTAACTTATCAGGAAGCTGCGAAAGAGATGAGTATCCCAGTCGGAACGGTCATGTCTAGAGTCTTTTATTTAAGAAAATTTCTTCAAGAGGAATTAAAAAAGACAAGACGGATCGTTAAAAATGAATTGGCTCCCTAATCATGTAGAAGATTATTATGACCATATTCTTTCGCCTTCCCTGAATCCAGACATGAGTTGTTATTTGTTTGATGTTGACGGTACGCTTACGCCAGCAAGATCGGCAATGGGCTCTGATTTTACTTTTGCTTTTTTAAGCTGGATGGCGAACAGGAAAGTATATTTAGTTTCTGGCAGTGATAAGCAAAAGATAAGCCAACAACTTCCTCAAAGCGTTCTCTCAAGGTGTGGTGGAATTTTCGCTTCTATGGCCAATGAATTTTGGCAAAAAGAAAAACTTATTTACAAAAATGAGTGGTGTCCAAGCCCCAGCTTAATGGCAAGACTAACAGACTTTCGGGAATTGTCTCCCTACAAGAATAAAAGAGACGAGTGGATAGAGATGAGAACCGGCATGATAAACTTTTCTGTTGTTGGTCGAGCTTCGACAAAGCAAGAAAGGCAAGAATATTCTAAATGGGACGAGAAAAACTTAGAGAGGGAAGATATCGTAAAGTCTCTGAGTAAAGATTTCCCGGACTTGGAGTTTAAAATAGGAGGACAAATAAGCATAGATATTCAACCCGCTGGCAACAACAAGTCTTTAGCTAGTCGTTGGGTTCGGGAGAATGTAGGCGAAAAAATTATATTTTTTGGCGATAAGGTTAGTGAAGATGGTAATGATTTTGATATAGCTAAAGATGTTTTAACTCATGGCGGCACAGTTCATGCTGTAAATTCCCCTACCGACACTCAGAAGATACTGGAATCTTATTATGCCAATTAACAGAGAAAGGGAGTCTTTATTTATTCATATTCCTAGAACTGGAGGGACTAGGGTGGAGCAACTATTGAATATGACCTTCAATGGAGATGCTCCAGCAACAAAGTATTTAATGCTTTTTGGTTATGCTCCATTGGGGGGTAAAAAATACGAATTACAACATTTGACTTACAAAGAGATAATCAAGCATAAGTTAATCTCAAGAAAAGAATTTAATTCGTTCTTTAAATTTTCATTTGTAAGAAATCCATACGACAGATTGGTTTCTACATATTTTTATATCGGACACAAGTATTTTAATTCTTTCAAAGACTTCGTTAGGTTTATTTATGAGGGCGGAGGTGAGCCAGACAGGTTCCCAAGTCGCTGGGCCAAACTGAATGGGTTTAAGTGGTTCTTGGAACACCCTCTAGCTAGGCCTCAATTTGATTTTATTTATAATAGAAACAATAGATTGATAGTAGATTTTCTGGGTAAATTTGAAAATTATGTGCATGATTTATCTTTTATATTAGAAGAACTCGGAGAGTCGCCCCCCAAGAGTTTGTTAAATCAAAAAGTTAATGCGACTGACCATAAGGCGTATAAATCTTATTACAACAAAAAAACCAAAGATATGGCTAGGTCTATTTATTTTAAAGATTTCGAAGCTTTCGACTACGTTTGACAAATAAATAAAATTTAGTTACCATTCGATATGAGAATTAATGTACTGCTGAACGATGAGAGCTTGAAGTTAGTATCTGATTTAGCGAAAAAGAGAAACAGAAAAGCTAAAAAGTTCGGAGCAGGAAGATATCCCGCACTTTCCAAAAGAGCCAGTGACCCATTTGCATTAAATGGCCCCAAAAAAAGCGACCCTTTTGATTTAAATCGTAAGAAAAAAGACCCATTCGACCTTACTGAACCTAATCATGTTGAATCGGAATGGACGCATAAACTTGGGCTAATAGGAGAGGTAGCGGTTGCTCAATATTTTGGCGTATCTATTGATGAAAACATTTATGATGACCACGGGGATGACGGCACAGACTTGGTGATTCCTGAACTTGGAGGCAGAGTTGATGTAAAAACCACGCCTTACTGTCACGATCCATATCTAAGAGTCCCGATGGGTAAGCCTAAAGATAAAGAGAAAATGAAAAATGTAGACGCCTATGTTAGTTGCTGTTATGACAAATCAAAGCCTAACATGGTTCAGATAATTGGTTGGCAGAAAAAAGAAATTGTTATTAAATCCGAGAAAAAGCGATTCCTTGACCAAGGGCCGCTTAATTACAAACTGGAGGAACACGAACTTGAACAAATCCCCTCAAAGTAGAATTTCTTGGGAAGAATACGCTCTTAATTTAGCTCATACTGCCGCGCTTAGAAGCGAAGACCCATATAGACAGGTTGGGGCTTGCGCCTTGGGGGAAGGGAATTTGGTTTTGGGCTTAGGTTATAATGGCTTGGCTTCCGGTAAAGATGTAGAAGAAGATTTCTGGAATGATAGAGATAACCGCAGAAAGTATATGATTCATGCGGAGGCGAATTGCCTCTCTTTACTTAAAAGAGGCGAGGCTAAACTGATAGCCGTGACCCTGCTTCCTTGCTCTTATTGCGCTACCTTAATAGCCTCTCATGGTATCAAAAAGGTGATTTATTCCGAAGAATACGAAAGAGATAGTCAATCTAAAGAGATTTTTAATTTTTATAAAATAGAACTGGAGAGATACGAAAGAAAATAGTTGACTTACCTTTAGCCTTGGATAATAATAGGCACATGAGTTTAAAAAAGAGTAAGCCTTCACACCCAGAAGCTAAAAAGTTCCAAAAGTCTGGATTCTTTAAAGATATAAAAAATTGGAGCGATCTTAAAAGACGAATCGCCAAGCTGGGTAAAGACGAAAGCACGACAGTAGAAGGTGACGCCTTTGAGGTATTTGTTGAGTGGTTCCTTGTTGAAAAGAAGAAATCGCCAAAGGTTATTCCTGCCGACCTATTTACATCGGCAATTAAAAAGAAATACCATTTCCCCTCTAAAATGCCCGACGCTGGCGCAGATGGCTTGTTTTTGGCCCCAGATGGCCGCTGGACAGCTTATCAAGCCAAGTTCAGAGGTAATCAAAAGACCCTTACTTGGGGAGAACTAGGGACGTTTTTCGGGGTTTCTGAATATACCCCATCTCGCTGTGTTGCTACTACCTGTCAGGAGATCGTCAAGGCTGTTGGCGAGATGAAGAAACATGATGGTCGTTATTTCACGATTCGTGAAGAAGATTTTAAGCGACTTACAAAAAATGATTTTGCGAAGTTCGAGAATTGGGTAAACCGAAACGAAGAAAAACCCGTAGAAGAATTTAAGCTTAGAGACGACCAAGTAGAAGCGATTAAAAAAATTGACAAAAAACTTAACGAAGATGATCGCGCTCAGGCGATTTATGCGTGTGGCGCGGGTAAGACATTTCTCGGAATTTATTACGCGAAAGACAAGCTCAAAAAAATCAAGGGGACCAAAAATTTAGTATTCCTTTGCCCTTCTCTCCAGTTGATGCGTCAAGCTTATTTAGACTACTTGGAACACTACTATGAACCCGATGTAAGAATGGTGGCAGTTTGTTCTGATAAAGACATCACCGATGTTGAAACTGAAATCAAGTACGACTCGTCAGACGCAGGATTTCCAGCAACCACCGATCCCAAGACTCTAAAAAAAATACTTAAGGGTTCCAAACATAATGTGGTTTTTTGTACATACCAATCTCTTCAGGTCTTGAAAGATGCTGGAATTAAAGTTCAGTTAGCGATTCTTGATGAAGCGCATAGAACCGCAACTGACAGAGGTTCTATATGGGCTGCTTCACTTGATGATTCGTTTATCAAAATGGATAAACGCCTTTTTATGACCGCTACCCCTCGTCGCCGCCGAAGCTTAAAATACGATGTAACAAGCATGGATAACGTGGATGACTATGGGGATCGTGCAGTTACGTTAAACTTTTCGCAAGCAAAAGAATTAGGTATTGTATGCGACTTTAAGGTAATTGTCTCTGTTATTACCAGCAATGATATAAATAGAGACTTTCTGAATAGCGGTGGGGTTAGAGATGGAGACGGTAGAATCCCCGTGAGAGCCATACAACGCGCCCATCAGGTTTCCCTAAAGAAAGCTATCAAAAAGTTTAACTTAAAGAAAATTTTCTCTTTCCATAACCGCCGCGAAGTCGCCAAAGAGTTTACGTCAGATACTCCAGAAGGGATTGGCGCGGTAATAAAAGGCGTAGGCTCTTATTATGTAGACGGGAAAATGTCTGCTGGAGAACGCGCAAAAATTTTAGAAGACCACTCTAAAGAAAAAGTGTCCATTACTTCCTGCGCTAAATGTCTTTCTGAAGGTATAAATTTACCAGAGACCGATTGCGTGGCTATCATACAACCCAGAAAAAGCCCAGAAGATATCATCCAAATTATTGGAAGATGTATGCGAACTTACAAGGGTAAAAAATTTGGCTATTTGTTTATTCCTGTCTATGTTGAGGTGCAAGAGGGAGAAACCGAAGAGGAAGCTATTCAAAACACAAAATTTGAACAAGTAATAGCTGTCGCAAATGCAATGCGAGAACATTCTGATGCGTTTGAAAATCTTCTTGAAGTTATTGGGGTTTCTAGAGGTAGAGGGATAACAGGAAGACCCCAAAGAGTTTTTGAGCAAATATTTGAATGGATTGGGCCTTCTGTTTCTATGACTCAACTCCGAAAAAGTATATGTACTAGAATTTTAGACGGCACACTTGATAGTTGGGATGTTCATGTCGGTGAGATTCAGAAATTTATAGAAGAGCATGGACACTCCAATGTACCCCGATCTGGAAAATATAATAAGCTTGGCCAATGGGTACTGAATCAGAGAAGCTTTAAATCTAAAGGAATTTTAAGCAAAGCTAGAGTTGAAAGTTTGGATCAGGTGGGATTTTGCTGGGACTCTGAGCTTGATCAAGAGTGGAAAGTAAATTTTCAGAAATTAGTAGATTTCAAAAAGAAATACGGTCATACTTTAGCGTCTCAATCTGGAAAACACAAGAAGCTTGGGTCTTGGGTTGCCAAGCAGAGAAGAGAATACTTAACGGGTAGCTCGAAAAAGAACACCCCCATGCCTCTATGGAAAGCGGATGCGCTTAATAGTATAGATTTTTCTTGGTGTGCTGAGAGTGGAACTTGGTTAAAATTGTACGAAACGGTGAAATTGGCTATGAAAAATGGAGAGTGGAAAGCTGGACACCCTCAAAAGGCTTGGGTTAGTTTGCAGAAAAAGAGAATCAGAGAAGCAGACCCATCAGCGAACATAACAAAAGCAAAATGCTCGTTGACGTATAAAGAATGTGAGGAGCTACTTGCGAAGATAGGCATTACTACTGAGAGACTTGACGTACATGGCAGACCAGTCGTAGATGAAAATGGAAAAACAATCTGGGACAAAAAATACGAAAGACTTGCGTCTTTCATAAAGTCTAAAGGTAGATGGCCTATACGGTCTGACGAAAAACGACAGTCGAAAGAAGAATTAACTTTAGCCAATTTCGTGTACGAAAATCGCTCTATGCGTCTTGGAACCCAAAGATTTGGCGAATCACTCACAGATCGACAATTCAAGTTGCTGGACGATTTGGGTATGTCGTGGAAAAAAGGGGGGGAATATCGCGAAGAAAAACCCCTGCTCGAAATAATTAAAATTCGCCAATTTCGAAATAGCGCAGGAAAGAAAGCATGGATGATAAATCTTGGTCAACATGGGCCTGACGATCAAAAAAAACAAGGCCTACGCCGCCAATTTGTGTGTTTGAAGACGGCAAAAAAGGCTCTTGCTTTCAGCAAAAAGAAGCTCAAGAAAAACCCTGATATTCCTAATGTTGAATTAGTTGCTGAGTTAGATTCCCAGCGCTTCATGAAAGACCGCATAGGGAGTGGGCCAAGAAAAAAAGGAGAGTATTGGACCAAAGAGAAACTGCGAGTCTTGAAAAAACATTTCAAAAAAATGACCGACAAAGAAATGTCTAATACGGTGCTAAAGGGAATTAACGAATCCGCGATTAGATACAAAAGATGGAAGTTGCAGCTTAAGAAAGGTTAGCCGCCTCTTTAAATATAAAAATAATTTGACATTTTTTTATTTATGATAAATATTTGAACCTTGGACTTTTTACACTATTACGATGCCTAGAAAAAAGAAGAACAAATTCTCTAAGTTCTACAACTCCAAAAAGGAGGGCGGTGATGCCCGTCATGTATTGTATAATGAAAAAGACCTTCCACCATTGCTCACTCCAGAGCAAGAGGTTGAGCTTCATAAGCAGATGAATCGAGGGCCGCTGACGAAAAGACATGAAGCAAAACAGAGATTCATTGAGTCAAATTTGAGACTTGTGATCACCATAGCTAGAAGCTATGAGAATTTGGGGCTAGATTTTGAAGATGTAGTTAGTGAAGGAAATATAGGGCTATATCAAGCTGTGGACAAGTTTGACCCAAGTAAAGGGGCCAAGTTCAGCACTTATGCTGGTTATTGGATAAGACAAAAGATTACGCGAGCTTTATCCACGAAAGCGGATACCATTCGCCTTCCGGTCTATCTAAAGCAGTTATTTCTAAATATTAGAAAATATAAAGACAAGTTTGAACTAGAAAATAACCGCTTGCCCACTAACTTGGAAATAGCGAAACAATTTGAAATCACTGAGCAAAAGGTTCTAGACATTAGCGAAGCTACCTTGGGTCTATTGAGGTTGGATAGTCCGGTAGAGGTATCTGCATCATCTAATCAAACTGCAGAAACCCTCAACAATGTCATACCGGATCATAACACAGATTCACCCCTTGAACACCTTGAGGATTCGGATCAAGCAGAAATCCTGCATAAATTATTATCCAAACTGGACAAAAGAGAAAGATTTACGCTTGTTAGACGCTTTGGGCTTGACAATGAGGAGCCAGAGACGCTTGAGGGAGTTGGTGTTAAATTAGGCGTTACGAGAGAAAGAATACGTCAGATTGAGAAAGTGGCACTCGCTAAACTTAAACAGCTTTACGTTAAAGCTGCGAGTATAAATTGTTAAAAAAGTGTTTGACAAAAAATTAGTCTGCCTCTAGGATTAGTACAGTAACAAGATGAAAGCACAAAAGACAAAAACATACCGAGTCATCATGACGGAAAGAAAAGATGGTACGGTTGAAATTATGGGTGCTGAGAAGCTTTCTTTAGATTTGGGAAGATACAGAACCAAATGGGAACCAATTAGCAAGCGTAGATTTGCTAGACGTTTTTTGAACACAATAGATAAATTTACCACCACCTAATGCAAGTAGTAGTAATTTACAATTCAAAAAAGAAGTGCTTGGAGATTAAAGGCAGAAAGGCTAACAAATACTCCTCTAAGCCGATAGTCTTGAAACGCTCTCACGCATTTGAGATGGGGGAGTGCTCTTGGACTAAGCAAACGCTTACTGGAAAAGTAGATTTGGACGACATTCACTCTCTGGAGGAGAAGAAATCTCCTCGCCCCAAGTGGAAGCACCAAGTAGGGCTTAAGAGAAAAAAAGGAAAATTTGTAGATTTAAAAACGGGGAAAGATATTGATCAATATAGCCCCAGAGTCTTCCTAGAAGATTCTAAAATTTTTGTTCTTTAAAATAATTTTGTCCCCTGATCAGGGACAAAGGGTGTGACCGAATAAACTGCTGTCGCGGCAGTTAAGGTACAGGGCTTGTAGGCAGGAGATTACCGTCTCTGGGGGCTTACAAGGGCTGGTTCAAAGTAAGGTTTCTCACGAAACTCAAGCTGTGACCCTGAAACGATGGAGGTAAATGAGAATCCTCCCACCCATTAATTTATCCATACCCACGGAATAGAGTTACGGGAGAGCCGTAAACGGGTTATCTTATCACCTACTTTGAACACCGTGGGTTCTATTTTTTTAAAAATGAAAACTAACCAAATCTATTACAATAATTTTAGACCAGTAGACCATAGCAAGTGCTTTGAGTATACTGCGATCCCCTTTTTATATGTGATAGACAAAAACATTTACTATAAGGTCAATAAGAGCGGTAAGGAGGTTTTGATTCGCCTCAAATCTAAAAGTATCCGAGAATCTATTGGCGAAATCGAGAAAAGAAAGCTCCATAAAAGCGACTCCACTCGCGCTCCAAGGCAAAAGATTGAGAAAATGAAGCTTTGGCATAGCGCAGTAGTAAAGCTTAAAGATTGTGTGGAATTATTTTCTTGGCCTCCCTATAAAAATTTAAAGTACATAAATTCTTCTAGTGCCGTCAGTCTTGAGTTTTCTTTTAATAATAAAAACTCAGTTCAAAACAATCTATCTTTCAATTCGACATGGGTTCTTCAGTCGGAAGACGAGGAGATTATCTCTAAGTTGAGGGAGTTTGTTTTGCATTATTCTCGTTCATGAATTTAAGCGGTGAGGTCATAGTAGGCGGTGGAAAATCTCGCGCATGGAAGGTTATACCAACCGCCAATATACTTCAAAATTTAGATAACCCACTTGAGGCGGGTGCTTATTTTGCAAAATGCTACATGGGAGATAATTTTCTTGGATTTTGTTTAGTCATGGTGTATGATTCGAATCTCAGGGTTGTTGAAGCTTATATTGAAGATTTCAACAAAAATATATACGGAAAAGAAATATCCCTGATAGACATAAAAAGAATTAGCTTGGAGGACAATAAGAAGGCCCACGATGTTGGTATAAATTTCCTGAAGCAGAAGTACGTTTAGCGACAAAAAATGGTGTAAATAGCTCTGATGGCGGCTTTCACCTACAAAGAGATGATGGATATTCTGTTGGATTCAGAAAGAAATTATCTGAATAGGATGAAAGAATCAAAAACCTTCGGAGATAAAGAATATAATCGCCACGCATTCTACGCTACTAGGGAAATTAAGAAAAAAATTCAAAAAGAATTTGCAAAAAAATATAACGCGAGTTAGATTCCCAGAGTAGTTGGAGGATATATTGAGTAATAACATTCTAAATAAAACACGTACATACCTTGTTGGGCATATGCAGTACGCCAGCGGCAGAGATTGGCGAGAATATGTCGAGAGCGAACTCGAACCACTAGGTATAAGAATTTTCAATCCCTATAAGAAGCCTTTCGTTAAAGACGTAAAGGAAGATGAAGAAGAACGTCTTTCTATAGCTCATTGTATGGAAAACGGATATTACAATGACGTTGCGGAGAGAATGAAGCTTATCCGTAGTTATGATTTAAACCTTGTTGACAGAAGCGACTTTATTGTTGCTCACTTACTGCCAGAAGTGGCAAGCTGGGGGAGTGCGGAAGAAATAGTTACGGCGGTTAGAATGAAGAAGCCCCTGTTCGTATCTATGGAAGGAGGGAAAGAGAAAACCCCACTATGGATGATGGGGATGTTGCCTCATCATTACATTTACGACTCGATTGAAGAAGTTATAGAAATGATCAAACAGATCAACGATGGAGAGAAAAAAATAGACAGCGATAGATGGCGACTTTTAAGAGAGGATTTGCGATGAAATTAGAAGATAGATATTTGTTGTTTGCAGCAATTACAGTTTCTACTGTTTTTAGCTATCAGTGGTATCATAATTATCATAACGATAAGTATATTAATGAAGCAATAGAAACGAACAATAAGAGAACCGTTAGATATGTTGAGATAATTAACAAGCAAAGAGAGGAGATAGGGCAGTGGCGTTCAGCCTCCGAACATTGGAAGGCTATGTATCACGGCTCTCAAACATCCAATTATCAACTAGAGCAACAAATAGATGTCATTAATAATTATTGGAAAAAAGAAATCACAAAAGTAAATGATGAATTGTCTGACATAAAAAACAAAAAGTAATGAAAAAAGAGAAAGACAAATGCGTTTGCTGCAAGAAGGAAAGCCCTTACGACAAGGACGAAAATATTATAAATCGGTTTCATTACGTCGAGGGGTCTGGACAACTCTGCAAAACGTGTTGGGATGAAATTTATGGATGCTCCATGCCTCGTCACCTAGAGCAAAGCGTATGACAGAAGAAGAACGTCAAAAAACTATTCTAGAGCTTGAGCAACAAGTTTTTAGCTCAAAGCCGAAAATTAAGAGAAAAAATAAATGCGAGGTTTGCGGCGGCAAACTTGAAAACGGAGAGTGCCTCGACCACCCAGTTTATGTGAGAATGCACCATGATTATCTGATGAAAACGAGAAAAAATTACGAATGAGAATTGAGTTAGATACAAAGTTAGACTATAAGGACGTTCTTTTGCGCCCCAAGCGTTCTGAGTTGACTTCCCGTAAGGACGTTGACTTGATGCGTACCTTTACTTTTAAGAATGCTGGTGCGGATGGTGCTGGTAATCCTAGCTATGGTTGGACAGGGGTTCCCATTGTAGCCGCAAATATGGATACGGTTGGCACGTTTGAAACTGCCAAAGCTCTTGCTAAATATCATATGCTGACCTGCATTAGTAAGCACAATGATATAAACAGGTGGGTGCATAAGCTGAATGGTTATGGGGTTTACAAAACTCAAGAGCAAAAGAAGGCTAATGAAGGAAGCTGGAAATATGAACGAGGCGCAAAGGATTGGCAGAGCAGAATTTACGACCACCTTTGTCCTTCTATCGGTATTAAATATGACCCACGCCAATTGGATGATTTAGATTATTTGAATGACCTTCAGTTTAAATTTTATTGGAATAGATTCGTATGTATTGATGCGGCTAATGGGTATACATCAAGATTTTGTGATTTCATAAAAAAAGTTAGAGAAGAACACCCCGCTTTAATTATCATAGCAGGGAATGTTGTAACTGGCGAAATGACCGAGGAGATATTGTTAAGTGGAGCAGACATTGTTAAAGTGGGTATTGGCGGCGGGTCTGTCTGTACTACTCGTATTCAAACTGGTGTCGGTTATCCTCAACTCAGCGCAGTCATTGAATGCGCGGATGCTGCTCATGGGATTGGTGGGCATATTATGGCTGACGGTGGGTGCGTGTCTGCTGGCGATGTGGCCAAAGCCTTTTGTGCTGGTGCTGATTTTGTTATGCTGGGCGGCATGTTGGCTGGTCATACTGAATCAGCGGGGCAGGAAGAAGAAGTAGATGGAGAAAAATATAAGACATTTTACGGAATGAGTTCTGACACGGCTATGAATAAATACCACGGTGGAGTTGCAAGTTATCGTTCTTCAGAAGGGAAAACGATAAGAATAAAACACCGTGGGCCAATTAAGGATACTGTAGAAAGTATTCTTGGCGGCTTACGCTCCGCTTGCACTTATATTGGAGCTAAGAAATTAAAAGATATGCCTAAGTGCGCTACTTTCGTAAAAGTAACTCAACAATCAAATGAAGTTTTTGGCAGAAATACATAATGAAAGAATGGGTGGCAATATTTTATAGAGATGGAGACAAGGTGGATTCTCGCGTTTTTCATGGCGAAAATGAAGACGAGGTTAGGGCCGTAGCTTGCGAGTGGGTGACTTCTCGTTGGGGAGAAAAAGCCGATTGGTCTTTGCATCGCGTAAATAAGCGTCCAGAAGAAAAATGATATACTTAGAAGATGGAGAAGTTTCCAAATTACTGGAAAATAAATGGGATCAAATAATAGAGTCCATTGAATCTGCATTCGTTGACCCAACAGCAGACATGGTTCCTAAAGTTTACCTTAAAGCAGGTAACGCTGGGGATTATAGGGCCATGCCAGCAGCATTAGGCGGCTATGCTGCTTTAAAATGGATTGGAGTGTTTCCGAATAACCCCAAAGGCGACAATCCAATGGGCAAAAAGCTTCCCACAACTATTGGGACTTTGATTTTAAATGATAGGTTTACGGGGCTTCCATTGTTAGCAATGGATTGCACGACGCTGACGGCATACAGAACTGCCGCTACTTCAGCCATTGCTGCCAAATATTGCGCTCCAGAGGCAGAAGGTTTTGCCTTCATTGGTTGTGGATTACAAGCTAAATATCATATTGAGGCTTATGAAGCTATCTTTAGCCACACGAAGATGGATATTCAGCTTTACGACAAAAACGAAAAAACTCAAAAGGATTTATTTAATTGGTTAGGTAGTCAAAATCTTTGTAGAGCTTGGGGGCGGAACAAATCAGTAAAAGAAGCGGTTAAAGATGCACATATTATTACTACCCTTACTCCCTCAACTGAGGCCTATCTTGATATTTTTGATATCCCAAATAATTGTCATATTAATGCAGTTGGGGCTGACGCTGTGGGCAAGCGAGAGTTAATGACAAATGTGATTGACGGCGCAGCAGATATTATCTGCGATGACTCTGTTCAGGCGAAACATTCTGGCGAACTTCAATATAGTGAATGGCCATATTTAGATATCAAGTCTTTGTACGATGTAATTAAACATCACGATACAATGCAGCTAGAGAGAGGGCTGTCTGTCTTTGACTCAACAGGAGTTGCCATTGAGGATATTGCTATTGCAACATTAATTTACCAATTATATTATGAAAAGAATAATACTTAAAGTGTTAGAAAAATACCAAGGAACCCAAATTAATTTGGATTCAGAAGTAGCAAGAGAATTACTTGCTGAAGATATTTATAGAGCGGTGGGTAATTTCTTTGAGTTTTGGGGCAAAAAAGAAGATGATGATTTTGACAAATATGAGGAAAAAAATGGGACTTGGGTAGAAAAACTTTAGTGTAATTAAAAGAAATGAAAACTCTAGGGTGGTTTCTATTCTTTTGCGTCTGTTTTGTTACCTGCACTGGCTGTAAAGTAGTAAAAGCGATTGGAGAAACCATTGGGATTGGCGGTAGTGGAGAAGCGGGAGAATCACCCACAAACCAAGTCACGAATCCCCCATTAGACCCAATAGATATAGCTTCTAATAATTCAGATTTTCCTGTCGGCTTGATTATTTTTGGGGTAATGATTGTCATTTCCCTTGGTGTTTTGAGGGTTTGTTTAAATAAGTGGGTTTATAAAAAATAAAAAATATTAATTAGGGTAAATGAAAAAATATTGGGATCACGGCACTTCTCCCTCCACTTATGTTATAGTTATTGACGGCGAGGAGGCTTTTAGAGGCTCTTACAACGAGGGCATGATGTATGTAAAGTCCCTAGAGAACGATGGGATGATAAGCTTTGAGGACGATTTTCTTCCAGAATGGAGAAAGTTTAGCAAAAATCATTTAAGAGCTTTGATGTCCGAGCAAAAATTAAGGAAAGAGATAATTAGCTTAAAGAAACAATTAAAAGATGGCACAGCTAAATGCTAACTTACCCTATGTTCAATGCTTTATAAGAAATAAATATATTTTTTCGGAAGACGATGGCGGTTTAACTGAGGGTTATATTTTTGGATGTAAGTCTATGCTTAATAGACCAATGCATTTTCATTTTCAATCTAATTTTGGGGCAAATTTCTGGATGATGCCCATTTCCGCTTTCTGTCACAAAAAAGATTTTGACATTATATCTAACGAAGAAGAAAAAAGGCTTTCAATACTTCAGACTTGGGATTGTCAATCAAATAACATAGCTGTTACAACTTTTGCCTTTTTGCAGAATAAAAGAGTTGATGTTCATTGTAGGGATAAAATTTGGCGAAGCGGAAAATATCTAACTACGATTGACGATTACGAAGGAGACTTAAACGAACTAAATCTAGGTTACTCCAATGACCAAGACAGTAAATGTTATCACTTTATAGCTCTGGATGATGGGAATTTTTGTATTCCCCCAAATAATTTATTGAGATGGCATAACCCAGATTTTATTGTTCCTTACGACAAAGAAAACGTACCTAAAATAAAAATATTTTCCGATCAGATGACATCTGAGGACGTAGATAGAACCTACGGTAATAGTGCTTACTATTTTTACAACTCTGACGAATGAAAATCTTGTATCCATTAGCAAAAAGGTTTATTGCTGGTCATGATTTTGACTCAGCGAAGCCAAAGATACAGAAATTATTAGATGAAGGATACGAAGTTTCAATAGATTACGTTGGTGAATTAAGTTCTTCTATAGAAGATTGCAGGAAGGCGACAGCGCAGTACCTTAAAATTATTAAATACTATCAGCGCAAAAAAATAGACATTTCAATTAAACCTTCTCAACTTGGCCTTTTAATTGAGCCTATTATTTCTTATCAAAATTTAAGCAGAATAGCAAGACGCGCTAAAAAATTTGGGCATACTATTCGATTAGACATGGAAGATTCTAGGGTCACGCATATGACCATAAATCAAGCTATATCATTAAACAAAAAATACGGCAATGTAGGAGTCGCAATTCAAGCTAACTTGCGTAGAACTAAAGAAGATTTAAAAATATTAATAAATAACAATGTGTCTGTAAGATTAGTAAAAGGAGCTTACAAAGAAAAAGAAAACATATCTTTTCAAACAAAATTTGATATTGGTGCAAATTTTTTTTCTAACGCTTATACCCTATACAAAGAAGGCTCAAACCGCCCAGCGGTAGGAACACACGACGTAGAGTTGCTTGAAGATATAGAAGAACTACTACCCAATGCCGGTTATTTTGATTATGAGTTTCTTTATGGAATACGCAGAGATTTGCAGGAGAGTTTTAAGTATAAAGGTCATACAGTTAGGATATATGTTCCCTTTGGCGAAAGTTGGCTTCCTTATACTTTGAGAAGGTTAAAAGAATGGAAAAATTTGAAATTCGTGGCGATAAATATTTTTAAGGAGTGCTTTAATAAAACTTGAGCCGTTTCTAGTGTCATGCCATACTCTTAGTATGGATTTGTTGGATAAAGCACTTCAGGAGGTTATTGACAATTTTAAATTTGACGAGGAAGTTGACGAAGTAACTGGTCGCGCCTCAATACCTCGTAATTATCGAGTTAAAAGCACAAGAAAAAAAGTATCTTGGTCTGAGGAAGAAGAAGAAATAATAAAAAATAATTGGAAAAGTCTGACAGATGTTGAGTTGAGCAAGGGGATGCTGGATGGATATACCCCCAATCAAATAGCGTCTAAGCGTTATGCTATGGGGCTAAAGAAAACATGGTGGCCGCAGCAAAAATGGTCTGAAGAAGAAAAGCTCTTGCTGCTAAAACATTGGAAAGACTACAATCAAAAAGAGCTTCAACAGAAATTCTTCCCTAACAAAACGGTAGAGCAAGTGCGTTCTAAAAAGATGGATATGGGGCTTAAAAAAGGCAGAAAATGGAGCGACGAGGAAATATTAATTCTTCAAAAATACGGCTCAGAATATAACGCTCCCCAACTTAATAATCTTTTTTTACCAAATAAAACGCCAAGCCAAATTAGAGACGCCAGAAAGCACTACGGAGGCATTAAATACAGAAAAACCTCAAAGCCGCTCAAAAATCATCGAAAATGATCGACAAATCTACTTGTCGCTCATAGATGATCGGCAAACAGGGTGTAAATTAGTGCGAGATGACACCCAAATCAGTAATTGATGGGGGCGAATTAGACTCAGATACGGGCCTTTGGAGGTATGCTCCTAAGAAAATAGCTTTTATCCATTTTGGTAAATGCGCTGGCGTATATACTCAAAAGTATATGCGAAATATCGTTA
>Ga0066849_10000393_pt1 | contig 17608 bp, 13 predicted proteins | sample ETNtaG_9_FD_65492 | JGI IMG/M metagenome (GOLD analysis project Ga0066849, IMG submission 65492) | Marine microbial and viral communities from oxygen minimum zone, Eastern Pacific Ocean - ETNP201406SV69 | ecosystem: Environmental > Aquatic > Marine > Oceanic | place: Pacific Ocean: Eastern... | reverse complement strand
CAAACTTTTCTTCCTCAGAGGAGACAAGATATATACTTCCTGTAACAGGTATATTTCCATGAAAATTTTTTAGCAAAATTTCATTACTTTTTAACTGTGAAGATACTTCATAGTTATTTGCAGACAAACGTATCTCTAATCTTTTCCAATCTGCTAAATGTAATTGTTTAAGTATTTGGTTTAAATATATATTTTTTAAGTTACCATTTAACTTTATTGGTTGATCATTTAATAAACTTATCGACCCGGAACTACTAAAATCACCATTACCTATTTTACCTTCAATATTGTTAAAATTAATTTTTTTATTAACTAGACTATAATTACCAAATATTTTTACTAATTTTATTTGCAAACCTTCTATAAATAACGAAGGTATATTTATATCAAAATTTACAGGAGTTATTTTATAGGGTTGTACAAAAGAAAAATTAGCATCTTCTATATAAAACTGATTGTCCTTGTTTTGTATTTTAGTAGAAAAATCTACTTTTATTTCTGGAGAAAATTTCCAATTAGGCTGATTTGTTAAATTCATGATAATATTGTTATCAGTTTCTAATCTATCAATAATTTTTTCTATTTTATATTTATCTAAAAAGATAAATAGTAAAACTATTGTTATGCAAAATAATAAAAATAGAAAAAAAAATATATTTTTAATAAAAGTCATTTTAACAAAAAGTTAGTCAATAAATTAATCTTTATATTAAAATAATATTTATCGTTAGAATAATTGATTTTTATTTTCTTCAAAAAAGCTCTCAACTTCGTTTAAATTTATATCTTTAAGTAACTCAGGGTCCCATTTTGGTTTATGTGTTTTGCTAATCAAAACAGCATCAATCCCCTGACTAAAATCATTTCGGTAAACCATTTTTTGACTTAAATTGTATTCCATTTCTAAGCATTCTTCTAAGCTTTTCTCCCTTCCTTTTCTTATGAGTTCATTTGTTACAAATAAACTCATTGGACATTTGTTTGTTATATTTTGATAAAGCTTATCATTTAATGAAGAATTTTTGATCTTATTTAGTATATTTTGAATATTTCCATTAAAGCATTCTGAGATTAAATTAGTATTAATAAGAATTGATGAGTTATCGAGAGAAATTTTAGTAAAATTTTTAATTGTGCCTTTGGATATATATTCATCAATTAAATTATCTAATTCGTGTATTGGGCAATAATGAGTGCCTAATTTAAGTGAAAGTATTTCATTCGCATTTAAAATATATCCAGTTAATCCTAAAAATAATCCAATATTATTTTTCAACCGAGACAAAAAATAACTACCCCCAACATCAGGGAAAAAACCAATTGCTGTTTCAGGCATTGCAAATTGAGTTGTATCGGTAACAATTCTATAATCCCCAAAAATTGATAAACCGACACCTCCGCCCATTACAACACCTTTCCAAATTGACATGTAGGGTTTTGGAAAATTATAAATTTCATAATTTAATTTATATTCTGTTAAAAAAAAATTCTTTTTAAGATTAGATTTATTGTCTGATAAATGTACTTTTTTTACATCTCCCCCTGCACAAAAATGCTTACCCTCCCCCTTTAAAAGTACTCTTTTTATATTTTTATCTTTTGACCATTTATTTAATGTTTCTGAAAACTGTTTAGCCATCTCTATGTTTAAGGCATTTAAGGCTTGTGGGCGATTTAACGTTATTACACCAGTAGATCTTATAATCTCAAAATTAATTTCCATTTAATGATGATTTAATTTTAATATTTTATCAGGTAATCCAACTTCTTTGGCTTTTAATCTATTTATTTCATCTCTTATTCTAGCAGCATCTTCAAATTCAAGTTTGGCAGCAAAATTATTCATTGTTTTTTCTAAATGTTTGATATGTTTATTAAGATCTTTACCAACTAATTCTTTAGCATTCTCAAGTTCTATTGTAACATGATCTTGTTCAGCTGTATTTTCTAATATTTCTTCAATATTTTTTTTAATGCTAATTGGCGTTATGTTTTTTTCTTTATTAAATAATAGTTGTTTGTGACGCCTACGATCAGTTTCATCAATTGCATTTTTCATACTTTTAGTAATAGTATCTGCATACATTATTACCTTGCTATCTACATTTCTAGCAGCGCGGCCTATAGTTTGAATTAAACTTGTCTTTGAACGTAAATACCCTTCCTTATCGGCATCTAATATTGCCATGAGGGCACATTCAGGTATATCCAACCCTTCTCTTAAAAGATTAATACCAATTAAGATATCAAATACACCTAATCTTAAATCTCTTATTATAGCTACACGTTCGAGAGTATCAATATCAGAGTGAAGATAGCGAACTTTTAACCCTTCTTCATGCATGTATTCAGTTAGATCTTCAGACATTTTTTTTGTTAAAGTAGTTATGATGACCCTATAACCATTAGATATTGTTATTTTGCATTCATCAATTAAATTATCTATTTGATGTTTTGTTGACCTTATTTCAATTGGCGGATCAATTAATCCTGTTGGTCGAATTACTTGTTCAACAAAAACACCGCTAGTTTTTTCTAGTTCATAGTCACCGGGAGTAGCGCTGACAAAGATTGTTTGTGGTCTCATAGCATCCCATTCTTCTCTCTTTAAAGGCCTGTTATCAATACAACTTGGAAGTCTAAAACCGTATTGAGATAAAGTAGATTTTCGTGAAAAATCACCCTTGTACATGCCTGATATTTGACTGCATGTGATATGACTTTCATCAATAAATAAAAGAGCATCTTCAGGAATATATTCATAAAGAGTAGGAGGAGGTTCCCCAGGCTTTCTACCTGATAGATACCTTGAATAATTTTCAATACCACTACAACTACCAGTAGTTTCAATCATTTCTAAATCAAAGGTAGTTCGTTCATCTAAACGTTGTCGTTCTAGTAATTTTTTTTCATTTTCAAATACAACTAATTGTTTTTTTAAATCTTCTTTTATTTGAACTACTGCTTTTTTAATAGTTGGTTTAGGTGTAACGTAATGTGAGTTAGCAAATATTCGTATTTGATCTAGGTCACCTAAATTTTCACCTGTTAAAGGATCAATTTCAGATATTTTTTCAATATCATCGCCAAAAAATGATATTTTCCAAGATCTGTCCTCATGGTGCGAGGGAAAAATTTCTAGTATATCTCCTCTTGCACGAAAACTGCCTCTTCTAAAATCCATATCTCTTCGTTTGTAAAGAAGCTCTACAAGTTTTCTAATGATAATATCTCTATTGATTGATTGATTTTTTTCTAAAGTAAATGACATTGAGGAATAAGATTCGACAGATCCAATTCCGTAAATACATGATACTGATGCCACAATAATTGTATCTCTTCGTTCAACAAGAGATCTAGTTGCTGAATGACGCAGCCTATCTATTTGTTCATTTATTGATGACTCTTTTTCAATAAATGTATCACTTTTTGGAACATAAGCTTCTGGTGTATAATAATCATAATAACTTACAAAATATTCAACTGCATTATTAGGAAACAGGCTTTTCATTTCACCGTACAATTGCGCTGCCAATGTTTTATTAGGAGCCATAATAAGAGTAGGGCGTTGCATTTGTTCAATAACTTTTGCCATTGTAAAAGTTTTTCCTGAGCCAGTTACACCAAGAAGAACTTGTTCATTTTCATTTTCATTAAGATTTTTGACTAACGTATTAATTGCTGCTGGTTGATCTCCACTTGGTAAAAAATCACTTACTATTTTAAATTTTTCTTCAGATTTTTTAAGTGACGTATTGGTATTTGAAAGGTTCATTTAAGAGTTAATATAATCATTTAAATAGTTATATTTTTCTAAAAAACGACCTTTATCAGTAATTGTTGAATTTAAAATTCTTCCATCATCTTTTCCTAAAATATATGGAATAACCTCGTTTACTGTTCCATTACCAAATTCAGTACTAGAATCTCTTGGTAATTCAGAAGGTAGATTATCAACAGCCATAACGGCTAGATCACTTTTAGATTTATCTATTTCAGAGAATGTTTCTGTGTTTAAATAAAAATAAGGTTCTTCAATTGTTGTTGACTTAATTGTTGTAGGAATAGATCCATCTACGTCACATGTTACATCACCTATGATTTTAAGTTTTGAAAATTGTTTTATTTGTTTTTTTGTAAAAATTTTGGGTGAACTTGGATCCCAATAATGAGCACTTATGTAGAGATTACTTTCTTTCAAATATTCAAAAGTTGTAGCTTCATATTCTTTTGGGAATTCAACAAAATGTTTTAGTTCAAAAGGTTTTTTTGTTTTGTGAATCACATAATCTTTTGTATCCAGATTACAATAAACTGGATTTTCATAATTTTTTTCTAAAAATTCTTTTGGTGACACCTTTTTTATATTAGTAAATTTTAATACTTCTTGCACACCACTATTAACCCTTCCGTCGCCAGTAACCAAAAGTTTAAAATTTGGAAAACGTACCTCAGATAAATTTTTTATAATTCTTTCATAATCATTGATTTTATGTGCTCTTGCTAAAGGTTGAAAATCATTTTGTAATAAGAATAAGTTTAATGTGTTATAACAGCCTACAATTCCTGCAAATCTTCCAAAACCAAGATACCTTGATCCATTTGCAGCACGAATATTTTCATAATCAATAAGTTTAATATTTTTAGTTAAAATTGTTCTTAAAAGTTCTTTTTTATCCATTCCAGGTGTGCCTTGAGCATTGGATAATGTTTCTTTGTTTAATTTGTATGTATGAGAAAAAAAAACATAAGTTTTATTTGGAATAAGTCGGCTTACATCTACTTCCTTTACCCCAAATAATAAGTCACAATCATTTAAATCTTCTATAATTTTAGCACCGCATTTTTTATATTCCTCATTTTTAAAACTTCGTTTATCGCATGGTTGAACAAAAATATTAATACCAGGATATTGTTCTATTATTTGTAATATTTGACTAGGTGTAATAGGAGCTCGACTTTCATCAGGTCTACTTTCTTTGATAATTCCAATTGAATTTATTCTTCCTGTCATAAATTATTTTTTATAACAATTTTGTAGTCTGCAAAAGTTTTAAAAAAATAATTTATTAAATTTTCATTATGAGGTGCTGCCTGAACACCATGAGGCATTTTATTTTGTATAATTAGATCAATAGCACAAGATAGAGTAATGGAAACTAATTTACCCATAGCAGTATTTTCACCAGATCCTTTTTCATCTAAAAAATAATAACCATTAAATACTTCCTGATCATCTTTATGAGCTAATAATTTTACAAATAAGACAACACGATCATTTTCATCTGGAAGATAAGGATGCTTTTTCCATAACTCTGCACCAAGATTATCTATTTCTTTTTCAAGATCTGGTGATTTATTATCAAGCATTTTAAAAATATCTGCCCATGCACTTTCCCAACCATTTAGTCTTAAGGTGCCTCTAACAAATTCTTTAGTTTTCCATTTTGGATCAAATTTATACTCCGTAATATATGGTGTTGAGTCTCTATTTGGATAAGCTTCATAAATTTCATTATTAACCGTATATTTCCCAACATTTTTATAAGGTGTCTCTGTTACTGTTTCAAAATTTCTAACAAATTTTGCATTATTATTTAGTGCTTTAATAACTCCAACTGGAGACCAGCTAAATTTATATTTAAAGTCATTCGGTATTGCTGGAAAGCCACCACAATATGAATGGTAAGTAACATCTAAATTATTTGAATTAGTATCTTTTAACTTTTTAACTAGCAGGTGTGAAAAAAAGTGATCTATACCTGGATCTAGACCAACTTCATTTACAAAAACTAAATTATTTTTTTTTGCATCACTATCTAAGCTTTTCATATCAGTAGAAATATAACTGCTAGTAGCAAAATGGCATTTTTTTTCTAAACATAATTTTGCAATAGTCACATGGTGATTAGCTGGTAATTGTGAAACAACTATATCCTCAGCTTCTAGAGAGTTACTTAGTGACTGCATATCAAATTGTTTTGCCACAACATTGTGTTTATTAACATGATTAATACTTTGCTCTGCTTTTTCTAAAGTTCTGTTCCAAATGGTTAAATTATCATAGTTTTTAGCTAACCTTCTAATCCCTGGAATTGATGATAAACCGGTACCTAACCAATGAATATGTTGCATAGAATTAATTTACTTTTATTTTAAAAAGATTACTACAATAAAAAATATAACAAAGTGGTAAAAATTGATAAGTTTAATAATTATTTTTCTAATAACTGGAATTATATCTGGTTTTATGGCTGGCTTATTGGGGGTTGGTGGAGGCATAATAATTGTACCAATAAGTTATTTTGTTCTTCTTTATTTGGATTACTCATCAGATTACGCAATGCATATTGCAATTGCATCTTCATTAGGAGTAATCTGCTTTACTTCAATTTCTTCAATACGTACTCATATAAAACTTAAAAATGTAAATTTTATAATCCTAAGAACATGGGTTCCTGGTATAGTTTTAGGATCATTAGCAGGTTCTTATAGTGCTAGCATTATTTCAGGAGAGATTTTAGTAAATATTTTCATCTGTCTTGCTTTTTTAATTGCTTTAAATATGGCCTTTCAAAAAGACCCAATAATTATATCCAAAGATCTTCCAAAATCTAAATTGATTAATTTAATTATAAGTTCTTTAATAGGTTTTATGTCAGTATTAATTGGTATAGGAGGAGGGAGTTTTAGTGTGCCAACTTTAACTATGTTTTCAAAAAAAATACATGAAGCAGTTGGAACATCAGCAACTTTAGGATTTTTTATAGCTTTTCCTGGTACAATAATATTGATGATTTCTGGCTCTAATATTGGTGCTTTACCTCCTTTGTCTTTTGGTTATCTAAATATAGCTATTGTTTTGTTAGTATCATCAACAAGCGTATTTACTGCAAATCTAGGAGCTAAAGTTTCTGTTAATGTAAACAAAATCACTTTAAGAAGAATATTTTCAATTTTTCTATTGTTTACATGTATAAGTCTAATTATTGAGCATTATATAATTTGAAATTATGACTTTTATAGCTGATAGATTAAAAAGAATTAAACCTTCAATGACTGTAGGTATAAATGTTAAAGCAAATGCTTTAAGAGCTGAAGGTAAAGACGTTTTAGTATTAGCTGCAGGAGAGCCTGATTTTGATACACCTCTTAATATAAGAAAAGCAGCTTCTGATGCAATGGACGCTGGCCAAACAAGATATGTGCCTGGCAAAGGAACTCCAGCACTTCAAAAAGCTATTCAATCTAAATTTTTAAAAGATAATAATTTGAATTATGATTTAGATGAAATCATTGTTGGGGTTGGCGGAAAGCACATCATTTATAACGCTATGATGGCTACAATTAATCCAAATGATGAAGTAATTATCCCAGCACCTTTTTGGGTAAGCTATCCTGATATAGTTCTATTGGCAGAAGGAAAACCAGTCATAGTTAAATGTCCTGAAAATAAAAATTTTAAGATAACTGCAGACCAACTTGAAGAAAACATTACAGATAAAACAAAATGGTTAATGCTTAATAGCCCAAGTAATCCAACAGGAAGTCTTTATTCTAAGCAAGAACTTAAAGAATTAGCTAATGTCTTATTAAAGTATCCGCAAATATTGATTATGTCTGATGATATCTATGAAAAAATTATTTATGACAATTTACAATTTACTACAATAGCATCAGTCGAACCAAAATTAAAAGATAGATGTCTGACTTTAAACGGAGTATCTAAAGCATACTGTATGACTGGTTGGAGATTAGGTTATTGTGGGGCTTCAAAGGAAATTATAGCAGCAATGAATAAAATTCAATCCCAAAGCACTACGTCTACTTCTTCAATATCAATGGCCGCTGCTGTAGAGGCATTAAATGGACCTCAAGAATTTATAAAAGAACATAATGAGGCGTTTGTAAGAAGAAGAGATTTAGTTGTAAATTTGTTGAATGATATAGATGGTTTAAGTTGTTTATCCCCTCAGGGAGCATTCTATGTATATCCAACATGTGTTGGTGTAATAGGTAAAGAAACTCCAGATGGAAAAAAAATTTCTAATGATGAAGATTTTATGAATTATCTTTTAGAGAGTGAAGGGATAGCAGGTGTTCATGGAGCTGCATTTGGCTTATCTCCTTATTTTAGATTGTCTTATGCAACAAGTGATGAAATATTAAAAGATGCTTGCGCTAGAATTAAAAGAGCTTGCGAAAAACTTAAGTAAGGTTTTTATCTTCAATAATCTTTGCTATTCTTAATATATTTGTTGAGCCAGCATTACCAAATGGAACACCTGCAGTAATAATTACACTATCATCAGTTTTTACCAAGTTTTTATTTTTTACTACACTGCATGCTATATTTACCATTTCAGTAATATTTTCTGCATCTTGAATGGAGTGACATGAATTAACTCCCCAAGCAATTTGCATTTTTCTCGCAGTTTTAATATTTGGAGAAAGGCCAATTATTTGCACTGGTGCTCTTTCACGAGCCATCCTTAATGTAGTTTTTCCGCTCACAGAAAATGTTATTATTGCTTTTGCACCTGCATTGTTGGCAATAGAATAAGCAGCACTTGTAATTGCGTCTGTATTATCAATTGTTTTTAAATTATCAATAGTATCAATTTCTAAATTAAAATTGTTTTTATCCTTTTCAACAGTTTCAATGATACTATCCATTGTTGATACTGATTCTACTGGGTAATCACCTACTGCAGATTCACCTGACAACATTACTGCATCAGCTCCATCATAAATTGCATTTGCAACATCAGAAGCTTCAGCTCTAGTGGGAACTAGATTTGAGATCATACTTTCTAACATTTGAGTAGCAACTACTACTGGTTTTCCAAAATGACGACATCTTTTGATAATATTTTTTTGAACTATTGGCACTTTTTCTGTAGGCATCTCAACACCAAGGTCACCTCTTGCAATCATAATTCCATCAGCTACTTTAATAATTTCGTCAATATTTTTAACAGCAGATGGTTTTTCTATTTTGGCCATTATGAGAGCCTTTCCATCAACAATTTTTTTTAATTTAATAATATCTTCCACTTGTTGAACAAATGAAAGTGCAATCCAATCAACATTCATCTCAAGAGCTTTTTGTAAATCTCCTTTATCTTTATTTGTAAGTGAATCTATAGGAAGAATCACATCAGGAATATTAACTCCTTTATTATTAGAAATAATTCCATCATTTAAAACTTCGGTAATTAACTGATCTTTATTTTGCTCTATAACTTGTAGTCTTATTCTTCCGTCATTTATCAATAGAACACTATTAGGGGTTAAGTGATCATAGATTTCGGAATGTGGAAAATTTACTCTTTTGTCGTCACCTAATGTTGAATTTGTGTCTAAGATAAATTTTTGTCCTTTTTTTAATTCTTCTTCAATATTTTTAAACTCCCCAACTCGAAGTTTAGGTCCTTGTAAATCTGCTAAAACGCATGAGGCATGATCATATTTTTCTTCTAAACTTCTTATACTTTCCAAATTTTGACGATGAGTTTCAAGGGAACCATGTGAGAAATTGAGTCTAAATACATCACACCCTGATTTAAAGATATTTTCAATTATATCACTTGAAGATGATGCAGGACCTAAAGTTGCTAAAATTTTAGCTTTTCTATTACGTTTCATTTATTTTATATAAGTATATATATTTAATTTAACTGAATTTAAACTTAATTGAGTCATTATGAATAAAAAATTTGATAGAGAATTATTAGCAGATGTTGCTGAGAGATTAATAATGCATCTGCAGACTAGAACTGAAGTACAAAACATAGATTTAATGAATTTATCTGGATTTTGTCGAAACTGTTTATCTAAATGGTACTTAGAGGCTGCTGAAAAAAAGAATATTACCTTAGATTATAATCAATCAAGAGAATTAATTTATGGCATGCCTTATGAGGAGTGGAAAAGTAAATATCAAAAAGAAGCAACCAAAGAACAATTAGAAGGTTTTAATAATAAATAATATTAATAAAGTTTTTCTAAGTTCTCTCCGTATTTATCTTTTACTACAAATCGACGAACTTTCATTGAAGGTGTCATCATACTATTTTCAATCGTAAATTCATGATCGATTAATATAAATTTTCTTACATGCTCAATTACAGATAAATTTTTATTTACCTTATTTACGACTTCACTAATTGCCTTTTTAAAATCTTCATCTTTAACAATTGACTCAAAACTCAGATCTTTAGAATTCTCTTTAGCCCAATTAAGTGCAAAATCTTTATCCGGGACAATAACTGCAACTAAATAATTTTTAAAATCTCCATAAAGCATTGATTGGGCTATTTCAGGTTCTATATCAAGTTTTGCCTCAACTCTGGACGGTGAAATATTATCCCCTCCAGCATTTACCAGAATATCTTTTTTTCTATCAGTAATTTTTAGATAATTTTCTTCATCAAATTCACCTATATCTCCTGTATGTATCCACCCATTAATGAGTGTTTTAGATGTAGCATCTGGATCGTTCCAATAGCCATTCATTATGTTTTCTCCACTGACTAAAATTTCTCCATCCTCAGCAATTTTTACTTTAACTCCATGAAAAAGAGTCCCAACAGTATCTAATTTTACTTTTTCTGGGGGATTGGCAGAAACAACTGGGGCAGTTTCAGTTTGACCATATCCTTGCAATAAAGGTAATCCTAAAGCTGTCAAATAGAGACCTACTTCAAAGTTAAGAGCTGAGCCTCCTGAAATAAGAGCCTTCAAAGATCCACCAAATCTTTTATTTACCTTCCTTCTAACTAATTTATCAAGAATACTGTTCGTCAAATTTTCAATAAAACTTAGTTTTTCTCCATTATATTTTTTCTTACCTAATCTAAGAGTTGTTGAAAAAAGAGTTTGGCTTAATTTACCTTGTTTTTTTAAACCTTGTGAAATTCTTGTATGTAAAGAGTCATAAAATCTCGGCACTGCAGTCATAAAATGAGGACTTACTTCACCCATGTTTACAACAAGTTTATCTAATCCCTCAGAGTAGTAAACTTGAGCGCCAATACCTAGAGTAAAAAACTGTAAAGTATGTTCATATGAATGAGAAAGAGGTAACCAAGATAGAAATTTAATTTCATCCATTCCCTCTAAAAGGTTTTTTAATAATATTTGTGCACCAGTGCAGTTTGATAGCATTGCTCCATGACTAAGCATCACACCTTTTGGATTACCACCTGTTCCTGATGTATAAATAATACATGCAGTGTCAGATCTTTTAATGGATTTAATTTCGTTATCAAAATCATAATTTTTATAATCTTCATCCTCTATATTTTTCCAAGCATCATCTGTATTTTTTTTAATAAGATCACTCCATTGTAATATATTAACAGGATTATTGTATGACTTGTCATCATCATTAATCTTAATAACTTTTTTGCAATCTGTTGAACTCTCTAATGCTGGAAGAGATTTAAGGCAAAGCTCATGAGAAGATATAATCATACATCTAGCACCCGAATGATTGATAACATGACTATAATCCGCGGTTGTGCTTGTAGTGTAAACAGGGACAGTTATTGCTCCAATTGACATAATGGCTAAATCTGCAATTTGCCATTCAGGTCTATTTTCTGATAATATTACTACTCTATCACCTTTCAAAACACCTAAATCTATAAGAGATCTTGCAATAGATTTTACTGACTGTTCAACATCTTCCCAAGATAGAGATTCAAATTCATTATTATTTTTTTTCCATAAATAAGGTTTATCTTTCATCATTTTTGATTTTTCAAAAAACATGGAGACAATATTATTATAATTATCGAAATTGATAGACATTTGACTTTACCTCCCTACAAACAGTATAATTAATACCTATATTGATTTCATACTATGAATACTAAAAATAATCAAACTAATGCAGCAAAAAACCTTGGAAAATTGCCTGTTTGGAATCTCAAAGATTTATATCTCTCACAAAATGATAAGAGTCTAACAAGAGATCTACATAATATAAAGAATGGAACCCTGAAGTTTGAAAAAAAATATTTAAATAAAGTTAAGTCTTTAACTGCCGATGATTTGTTCAAAGCAATTAATAAACTAGAGCAAATAGATGTTTTAATGGATAAAATTTTATCGTATGCTCATTTGTTAGTTGCAGAAGATGGAAACAATGAAAAAAACAAAATTTTTTATCAACAAATGCAGGAGACTATAACTAAATATGCATCTTCAATAATTTTTTTCACACTTGAATTAAATCAGATATCAGAAAAAAAAATTAACAAACTAGTTAAAAATCAAAAACTACAAATTTATAAAAACTGGATTATAAACAAAAGGTCTTTTAAACCATATCAATTAGATTTAAAAATTGAAAAAATTCTTCAAGATAAAACTATTACTTCTCATTCTGCATGGATAAGATTATTTGATGATATGATAGCATCCCTTAAATTCCCTTATAAAAAAGAAGAACTTACTAGTGCGCAAATATTTAACTTATTATCTGACAACAATGAGTATAATCGAAAGTTGGCAGCTAAATCTGTTGGAAAAGTTTTAGGCAATAATATTAAAATATTTGCTACTATTACAAATACATTAGCAAAAGATAAATCAATAAATGATAGCTGGAGAAAACTTCCAACCCCTATCAGTGCAAGAAATTTATCAAATGTTGTTGAAGATTCTGTTGTAGATAGTTTGGTTAATTCAGTAGTAGAATCTTATCCAAAACTATCTCATAGATATTACGCTTTAAAAGCTAAATGGTTTGAAAAAAAATATCTAATGTATTGGGATAGAAATGCTCCTTTGCCTTTTCAAAGTGCAAAAACGTTTACTTGGAAAGAAGCACAAAATACAGTCGTTGATGCGTACTCAGAATTTAATTCTAATATAGGTAATATTGTAAAAAAATTTTTTGATGAAAAATGGATCCATGCTCCTGTATTAGAAGGCAAATCGCCCGGTGCTTTTGCAGCCTCTACTGTGTCATCAGTGCATCCATTTATTCTTATTAATTTTCAGGGAAAAACAAGAGATGTGTCAACTTTAGCTCATGAACTCGGACATGGTGTTCACCAGTATCTAGCTGGAAAAAATCAAACACATTTTAATGCATCAACTCCTTTAACTCTGGCAGAGACTGCTAGTGTATTTGGAGAAATGCTTACATTTAAATTAATACTTAAGCAGTCAACTTCTAAAAAAGAAAGAAAAGCTCTCTTAGCAAACAAAGTAGAAGATATGCTTAACACAGTAATTAGGCAAATTGCTTTTTTTCAGTTTGAAAAAGAGATTCACTCTTTGAGGAGAAGTTCAGAATTGAGCATTGATAAAATATGTTCTATCTGGATGGATGTTCAAAAATCCAGTTTGGGACCATCAATAAAATATGAAGAAGAATACAAGTACTTCTGGAGTTATATACCTCACTTTATACATTCACCATTTTATGTTTATGCTTATGCATTCGGAGATTGTTTAGTTAATTCTTTATTTAACACCTATGAGCAAGGACTAGTGAGTTTTGATGATAAATATACCAATCTTCTTAAAAGTGGAGGTTCTAAAAAATATGACGAATTATTTAGACCATTTAATTTAAATTTATCAAAAAAATCTTTCTGGAAAAAAGGCTTAAACGTTATTGAGAGTTTTATTGATGAATTGGAAACTTTATAAATGGCAGACATTGAGTCACGATCAATTGCAAAGCAAATAAAAAGATATGCTCAAGTTGGTGGAGTAGTTGGTAAGCTTGCAACAAAGTTAGCAAGTCAAAAATATTTGGGCGTTAAGCTTGATAAAGAAAAACACGCATTAGAAATTAGGCAAGCTCTAGGTGGTATAAAAGGGCCACTCATGAAGGTAGCTCAGCTTTCTGCAACAATACCTGATCTACTGCCTGCAGAATACACAAAAGAACTATTGCATCTACAATCTAATGCTCCACCAATGGGCTGGTTATTTGTCAAAAGAAGAATGGCAACTGAATTATCACAAAATTGGCAAAAACAATTTAAAGAATTTGATAAAGAAGCAACTAGAGCCGCTTCATTAGGTCAAGTTCATAAAGCAGTCGCAAATAATGGCAAAAAAGTAGCTTGTAAACTTCAATATCCAGATATGCAATCTGCTGTAAGTGCTGACTTGTCACAATTAAAAATGATTTTTTCCATTTACCAAAGTTATAATAAAGCAATTAAAACGGATGAAGTCTATAAGGAAATAAAGGAAAGATTAAATGAGGAGCTAGATTACGAAAGAGAAAAAAAATTAATGAATGTTTTTGGAAAAATATTTTCAAAAAATAATTTTATTCATGTTCCCAAGACATATGATAAATTAAGTTCAAAAAGATTACTAACTATGTCTTGGTTAGAAGGGAAGTCAATATTAGCATATAAAGATGCAAAAAAAGATGTAAGAAATTCTCTTGCAAGAAACATGTACTATGCCTGGTATAAACCTTTTTTTGATTATGGTGTTATACATGGAGACCCTCATATGGGAAATTATTCAGTTCAAGATGATCTAAGCATTAACCTGTATGATTTTGGCTGTATGAGAATCTTTAAATCAAAGTTCATTCAAGGTGTTATTGATTTATATTTTGCCCTTCAAAAAAATGATGAAGCGCTTGCAGTGCATGCTTATGAGCAATGGGGTTTTGATAATATTACAAAAGAAAAGCTCAACATATTGAGTAAATGGGCAAATTTTTTATATGCCCCTCTAATGGAGGATAAGATTAAAAAAATTCAAGAGAGTGATAGTGGTGTGTATGGTGCTCAAATAGCATCTGAAGTTCATAGAGAGTTGAAAAAAATTGGAGGCGTAAAACCTCCTAAAGAGTTTGTATTTATGGATAGGGCTGCTGTGGGACTTGGCTCTGTGTTCATGCATTTAAGAGCAGAAGTAAATTGGTATAGAGTATTCCATGAATTAATTGAGAACTTTGATCAAAAAAAATTAACTCAAAAACAACAAAATACTTTAAAATTAGTTCACCTATAATTATAAGCCCTTATGAAGATATCAGCATTAAAAGAAAATTCTAGTGATGAAAATAGAGTAGCCTTAACCCCTGATGCTATTAAACTTTTTCAACGATTGGGTTTAGATGTCTTAATTGAAGATGGGGCAGGAAAAGATTCAGGCTATCCAAACGAACTTTATAAAGAAAATGGTGCAAAAATTGTATCTAGAAACGAATGTCTAAAGGTTAATATTTGTCTTTGTGTAAAAATTCCTAATCAGGAAGATTTAAATTTATTAAATGAAAATACGGTTCTGATTGGAATATTAAACCCTTATGAAAATAAAAAACATTTTAATACGTTAAATAATAAAAAAATAATATCCTGCTGTATGGAGTTAATTCCTAGAATAAGTAGGGCTCAAAGTATGGATGTTTTGTCTTCTCAAGCAAATTTAGCTGGTTATAGAAGTGTAATAGATGCAGCTGAACAATTTGGAAAAGCCTTTCCAATGATGATGACTGCTGCAGGACGTGTTAATCCTGCTAAAGTTATGGTTTTGGGTGTAGGAGTTGCTGGGTTGCAAGCTATTGCAACTGCAAAAAGATTAGGCGCTGTTGTATCTGCAACTGATGTTAGGTCAGCTACTAAAGAGCAAGTAGAAAGTTTAGGTGGAAAATTTATAATGGTTGAAGATGAAGAGTCTACAAATGCAGAAACTGATGGAGGTTATGCAAAAGAAATGAGTGATGAATACAAAAAAAAACAAGCTAAACTAATAGCTGAAACTATTGCAAAGCAAGATATAGTTATTTGTACCGCTCTGATACCGGGTAAGACAGCTCCAATATTAATTTCTCAAGAGATGGTTGAGTCTATGGCTTCTGGGTCAGTAGTTGTTGATTTGGCAGTAGAAGCAGGTGGAAATTGCCCTATAAGCAAATTAGGTCAAGTGATTGATCATAAGGGTGTAAAAGTTATCGGTTATGCAAATGTACCTGGAAGAGTTGCTAAAGATGCATCCGCTTTGTATGCAAAAAATATTTTTAATTTCTTAAGCTTAATTATAGATAAAGAAAATAAAAAAATTACCCTTAACTGGGAAGATGAAATTGTTAATGCAGTTGTATTGACTAATGAAGGAAAATTAAGATTGGAACAGTTTAATTAATATGGAAGCACATAGTTCAGAAATATTTGTTATCGGTTTAACCGTATTTTTTCTAGCATGTATTATAGGATATTATGTAGTTTGGTCAGTAACACCTGCCTTACATAGCCCTTTGATGGGGGTTACAAATGCAATTTCTAGTGTAATTATTGTTGGTGCTATTCTGGCTGCCGGACCATTTGGTCACGATATATCAAAAATTTTTGGTATTTTGGGAGTAGTACTGGCCTCGATTAATATTTTTGGTGGGTTTATTGTTACTTATAGAATGTTGTCTATGTTCAAGAAAAAACCCAAAAAAGAAAATAAGGATTAACTTTATGTCAGCAAATATGGTTGCAGTTTTATATTTATTATCAGCACTATTATTTATATTTGCTCTAAGAGGTTTGTCACACCCAGAGTCCTCAAGACTAGGAAATATTTTTGGAATAATAGGTATGATTATTGCAATTATTACAACGTTAATGTTTAAATCAGTTCTTAGTTATGCAGAGATTGGAGCTGCTATAGTTGTGGGAGGAGCAATAGGCACATTTATAGCACTTAGAATAGAAATGACTGCATTGCCTCAATTAGTTGCTGCTTTTCATAGTTTAGTCGGAATAGCAGCAGTTTTTGTTGCGGCTGCAGCCTTCTATGATCCTGCGTCTTTTGGAATAGGGAATTTTGGCTCAATCGGCACAAGTAGCTTAGTAGAAATGAGTATTGGTACCTTTATTGGCGCTATAACATTCTCTGGATCGATTCTCGCTTTTGGAAAACTTCAAGGAACTGTATCAGGAAAACCTATAGTATTTAAATTTCAACATACAATTAATGCTCTAATTTTATTTTTTATCATAGCACTGATTATTATGTTTGTTATTAATCAATCACCTACTATTTTTTGGTCAATCGTTATTGTTTCAATCATATTAGGTTTCTTAGTTGTAATTCCTATTGGTGGAGCAGATATGCCTGTAGTTGTTTCGATGCTTAATTCATATTCTGGTTGGGCAGCATGTGGCATTGGCTTTACTTTAAGTAATAATTTACTGATTATAACAGGTGCTCTTGTAGGAGCTTCTGGTGCTATTCTTAGTTATATAATGAGTAAAGGGATGAATAGATCAATAATTAGTGTTGTTTTAGGTGGGTTTGGTGGAGAACAAGCAGCAAGTGTTACAAGTGATAATTCTGATAAAATAGTCAAACAGGGGAATGCTGAAGATGCAGCTTATATTATGAAGAATGCTGACTCAGTTATTATTGTGCCAGGTTATGGTATGGCAGTAGCTCAAGCACAACATGCTTTAAGAGAAATGGGAGATATACTCAAAAAAGAAGGAATTAATGTCAGATATGCAATTCATCCAGTAGCAGGAAGAATGCCCGGGCATATGAATGTTTTATTAGCAGAAGCAAATGTTCCTTATGAAGAAGTTTTAGAATTAGATGAAATCAATCATGATTTTCCAATGACAGA
>Ga0066849_10000391_pt1 | contig 17660 bp, 13 predicted proteins | sample ETNtaG_9_FD_65492 | JGI IMG/M metagenome (GOLD analysis project Ga0066849, IMG submission 65492) | Marine microbial and viral communities from oxygen minimum zone, Eastern Pacific Ocean - ETNP201406SV69 | ecosystem: Environmental > Aquatic > Marine > Oceanic | place: Pacific Ocean: Eastern... | reverse complement strand
CATATTACTTATATTTTCTCCTCTCATACATTTTTTCTTATTCATACAATTAAGCCTCTATATGCTCATTAATGAGCTAATTGCAATGAGGCGGCATAAAGTCTATTTAATTCCAATTGTTATGATTGGCTTTTTAGTATTATATAATTTCAATCACATAATCATTTTTATATGGAATTCATATTTTAGTGAATATCCTATCGAAACATTATTTGATCATAGAGGAATTTCATTGGGTACTTTCATCAAACCATTCAATACTATTTTTGTATTTTTACTTGGTAAGGAAACAACCCCATTTCAATTCCTTATTTTTGATCTGGTTTTTATTACTATAGGGATCGCATTATTAATTATTTTCACAAATCTTTTATTAAAAAAAGATAGAATAATAAAAAATTTATTCAGTGCAGCATTTATCCCTTTATTATTCGTCTTTTTAATTTTAGAACCACTCTCTTTACCAGGAATGACACAAGCAGAGCCACAACATGTCTTATTCTTTTTACCATGGCTGATCTATTTATTATTAAGGCTCTTAGATTATCATTATGGAAAGATTATTTTTTACATTATGTCGGTTTCAATTATTTATTCAAATTATTTACAATTTTCCAAGGAATACCCAAACTGGAAAAATGTAGCGGTGATGATTGATCAAAATAATACCGTAATCACAGATGTACCAAAAAATGTTGATTTCCATATTGGTATTGACTCAATCATTTGGTTCATGGAACAGAACAAGGTAATTAATGCACTCAATGAGAAAGATACTCTGATTATTGTAACGGAAAATTGGGCCAATTATCAAATTCTCACCCTTGATCAAAAATGGAATTCTGCAAAAGGAACAGTTAATGAAGTCCAAATGCTTAACTTTTTATATGATGAATTACAAAATAATAACTTTATCCTAACTGAAGGATATTCGAAGTTTCCATTGCATGCTATGTTATTTATTAGACAACAATCAATATCTAACAAGAAACCAGTATTATTGGATATAAAATATCAAGATATCAGTCTACCATTATTGATCAATGGTAAAAAGATAATTGGTTTTGAAAAGTTATCTAATAATCAATTGTTCAATATTGACAAAACATTTTATTATTTTATTCAAATAGATTCGAAGTCTAAGGATGATTACATAACCAAACTAATTTATGATGATGGGACAGATAAAATTTTATATTTGAATGATGAAGATGATGCATATAGAAAACACCACTGTCGATCTTTTGTTAATGATGAACCAGTACATAAATATAAAAAGAATCCTTTGGTATCAAATAGTATGAGGCACCCTGGCAGTATTTTTAAATCTAATGGAAGTATATTTTTTCATAATAGTACAAAAAAAATAGAAAATATTTCTTTCCCTAATAATAATCTTTATATGTACAAAGCGATATTATTAGAAGAAGAATAAATTATTCTTTTTGGAAGATCATATTTATATATGGTTGGAAAAAACCTGTATGAAGGTTTGGTTGGTACTTGTTCATCAATTGTGTGTACCTAAGTTCAATAGATTTTTTTCTCAGTTTTAATATCCTATGAAATGTTTTTAATAGATTAAATATTTTTTTCTCTCTGTTCTCATATTCATTTAATGAATCAATGACTTTTATCTGATCTATAGTTCTAGAAAGCGAGATCTCTAATTCGTGGTAACTAATTCCACGTCCCTTTAACAATAATTCAGGTTTAGATATATTTGAATCAAGATGATTTAATAAATGATTTGATTTATTTTTTATATACTCAAAACTAACATCATCTGGCAACCAATTATAAAAGGGTAGATCAGTTGTGTGACCATCATAGAAAAATAGACGATTTGGAGTATCAATAATAATTAAATATCCATTATTAGGAAGTAGATCCCAGGCCTTTTTTAAGGCAGATTTTCTATCATTCCATAGCATATGTTCCAATGATGCAAAAAAAACTACTACATTTATATTTTCAGATCCTTTTTGTTCAAAATCCATAATATTTGAATTGTAAAACTCTACGTTATTAATATTATGAATTCTGCATCTATCTTTCGCTACAGCAATAATATCTGAATCAATATCTAAACCAAAAACATATTGCGCCTGTTCTGCTAATGCTACTGTTCCTGATCCCGAGCCACAACCTATCTCTAATATTATGCTATTATCAAGATTGATATTTTTTGAGAGCCAAGGCATTAGTGTATATCTTGCGGCAATTAATCTATTCTCTGCTGCATCTGCCATTGCCTTTTTACCAAAATTTGATTTGAGGTATTCCTTATCATAACCACGATCAAGTGTGTAGTGATTATTTAATAATGAATTCCTTAATTCATCTTGTTGGTTGCTATTGAGGAATCTGAAATTTTCAATTAAGTCATTAGATATAAATTTTTTAGTTAAATAATCTGATATCAATGTTTTAATCATATAACTCCGTTATTTTGTCTTAACAATATTTTAAACATAATTAACAATAATTATAATTAGAATAACAATAATGCTAAAAGATATAAATCAGTTGGTAATCATTTGGAAAAATTAAATCAAAAAAAGATTCTTATTTGGACCTCTTCATTCTATCCTAGGATTGGTGGATTAGAATCATCCGTGATGAATTTATCAAAGTTCTTGATTTCGAGAGAATGGACCTTGAAAATAATTACAAATAAATATCCACGCATATTGCAAGACAATGAGTCTACTGATAATATTGAAATATCAAGGTTCTATTTTTTTAATAATCCTATGAAGTATATCATTAGTGGTAGAGTTGACCTATTTATTTCTTGGATTCTATTAAAACCGATTACCATAATTAGGTTATATCAATTTTTTAAAAATTTCAAACCACAAATTGTGAATCTTCATTTTCCAGATCATCAATTGTTTGAGTGTTTGATATTAAAATACATTTTCAAATTCAAATTAATAATTTCATTGCATGGGAATGATGTAGAAAAATTAAAAAAGATAGGATTATTTAGTTTTAGATCGATATTAATAAAAACTATATTCAATTCAGCAGATCTAATTACAGGTTGTTCAAAATATTTATTAAATGAGTTTAGATCAACATCAATAAACCAAGATCATAGTAAATGTTTTTTATTGTATAATGGAGTAGATAATGTTTTTTATGATAAACATAAATTTTCACCAAAAGAAGATTATATTTTTTCGGTTGGACGTCCAGTTCCAATAAAAGGTTTTGATATACTTCTCAAAGCATATCAAAGCATAGATGGATATGACCTAATGATTGCTGGCACGAGTTCTCTAAGTGAACTAACAAAAACAGTAAATCCATCTACTCAAATTCAATTACTTGGTAACTTATCTTCCAAACAAATATCTAAATTTATGAGAAGGGCTAAAATTACTATTATACCCTCTAGAGGAGATAGTTTTGGCATAGTTGTAGCCGAGGCTATTTGCAGTGGCTCACCAGTGATTGCAACCAAAGTTGGCGGGATCCCAGAAGTGATTAATATTGCAAAGAGTCAATTAAGCAAAGAGGAATGTCTTGTTTTTGATCGTTTTGTGAGGTTGGTTGATCCGCACCACAAAGCTATCAGCGATGGAGCAATTAAGATTATCAACGGATATGATGATTTAGAACAGTATATTGCAATTATTCCAAAAATTGGAAAACAGTTTAATTGGGAAAATAGATTTAATGACTACGATGCATTTCTCATTAATAAATTACTTGGGATATAAACTGATTATTATTCTAATGAAAAAATTCTATATGAAAATAACATAAAGTCTTATTGAGTATAACTAAAAGAAAAATGCTACTAAAAACTATTCTTCTTCTTATTTCTAAATTATTTTACTTTTTTTATTCTTATGAAGGAGTAAATCTAATCCTGAGGATAGCTCCATCAAAATGCATCATAGCGATACTGCGTAATTATGGAGCCAAGATTGGTGAAAATGTTCGAATACAATCACCTTTCTTGATTCATAATGCTGATAAAACCTCGCCTATATTCTCTAATTTAGTTATTGGAGACGATTGTTACATTGGTAGGAGCATTGGGATAGATTTAATGGACAAGGTGATTATAGGTAATAGGGTTTCTATAGGCCATGGATCTTATTTGAATACCCATATAGACTTTGGGAAGATCAATAATGAAAAAGAAAAAGTTTCACCATCAAAGAATAAAATAACCATTAATAATGATGTATACATTGGTATTAATGTTTCCATCTTACAAGGTGTCACAATAGGTGAGAAATCAATCATTGGCGCGTGTTCCCTGGTCAATAAAGATATAAATGCCGATTCGGTTGCTTATGGAATCCCAGTCAAAGAGATCGACCATTAATTTTGATTATTAATTTATTAATAATAGGATTCACCTTTTTGGGTCTTAAGAACCTTTTTTTAAAAAAAGATGGTCTAACCATTGCAACATATTATATGGTTTATAGTTTTTGTCTTGGATATAGAACTTTTGAGATAATTAATGGCATTATGATTCATCCATTAGAAGTTTTTATATATGGATCATTAATACGAATCATTCTAACAAAGCCAAAAAAATATAATGATATTCCATTTGCAATTACGACCATTTCAATACTATTTGTCGCATATTTTTCAGTCGATGTACTTACTCGATTTAACATATATATTATCAATGAATTTAAAAATGTTATTATCATATATCTTATTTTCTATCTCTTTCAATATATTGATGTGTCGAATGAATATTTGAAAAATATTTTTAGGAAATACATATTCTCTGCATCTATTATAGCATTATTAGGCATATTCGAAAATTATTTTCCAATAATAATTGCAGGTATCTTTGGTCATGGTGTCAATCCAATGAATACATCAGGGGATATCTTATTTCAACGACTAATGTTTCTTTTTTGGGGTAGCCCGCTTGGAGCCAATCTAATTCCACCAGTGTTTCCAATGTTGTTATTTCTAAGGATGAAAGATGACCAAAATTTTATAGGTTTTTTTCTTATCACATCTCTTGTCTTAATTAATCTCACAGCAATATATCTTTCAGGTAATAGAATATCTTGGTTGAATTTGACCCTAATGGTAATTATTATGCTTTTTCAGTTTAGAAGTAACCTTTTCCCAAATATAAAAATATATATGTTATCTATATTATTAGGTTTTATTTTATATATTTATTCTCAGCCAGTCGAGGGTAGATATTTATCTATGTTTAAGGTAATGACAGGCCAAATTGACAATAAATATGACTCGAGTAGTATGAATAGGTTGCAGAAAGCACAGACTGCCATTGCATCAATTAAAGCTAATCCAATGGGGACAGGTTGGAGTAGCCAGGGATGGATTCATAATGATCTTTTACAGATAGCATCAACCACTGGTCTACCAAATGCAATTATTTTTTTTCTGAGCCTTTTCTATTTATTATGGAGATTAATAAAAAAGATTCGTTTAAAGAATGCATCTGATTATACATTCTATTTTGTTGGACTTAATATTATTTTATATATAGTTATATCATTTTTCCTAAATGGAAATCTATTATTGGTTCAGACTGGTGTGCCATTGATCATGCTTTGGTCAATCATAATCAGCCATATGGATCATATTGAAAAAAATAAAATTAAATCATTAACAATTTGATTACTGCACTAATACCTACATTTAATAATGAGTCTATTATTTTAAGAACTTTAAACTCTGTTTCTTGGGCGGATGAAATAGTGATTGTTGATTCGTATAGTAATGACAAGACCTGTAAGATTGCTGAGCAATTTGGCGCAATTATAATAAAAAATGAATATGTTAATTCTGCAAAACAAAAGAACTGGGCTATCCAACATTGCCATAATGAATGGGTGTTGCAAATTGATTCAGACGAGGAGTTAAATAGAGATGCCGAATCTATAATAAGACGTACGATCTCATCTTCTGGAAAAAATGTTCATTGTTATAAAATGCCTAGAAAAAATTTTGTTCTTGGCGAATGGGTGAGGTTTGGAGGTTTTTATCCTGATTGGCAATTCCGTCTATTTAGGAAAAAGTATGGCAGATGGTTAGATAAGGAAGTCCATTCTAGAATCATTGTTTCTGGAGAGACCAATGTACTAAACACACCAATCATTCATCATGGGATGCCCAAAATAAGTAAGCAGTTGGCAAATCTAGATCGCTATACAAAATACGAAGCGAATCAACTTAGTAAAAATGGACAAAAATTCTCCTATATTAGATGGCTTGGTGGTCCAATATATATTTTTATAAAAAGATATTTTATGCTAATGGGTTTTCGAGATGGTTGGAGAGGCCTTTTCCTATCAATTTATACTGCTTTTTATGTATTTGTGAGTTATGCTAAACTATTAGAAAAACAAATATTTAAATCAAAAAGCATAGAGTTATGAATATTCTATTTATAGAAGATTCAGATAATTTAGGAGGTGTGCAAGAAAGCACTTTATTATTAGCAGAGGGTCTTAATAAACAAGATTATAAGGTCAATGTCCTTATTCCTAATAAAGGCGAAATGTCTAAAAGACTAAAAAAAGGTTTGATACCATACTGGTATTATAAACCAGTTAAATATTTATCTACTTCGATTTCAATTAATAATGATAGTTCTAGGATTATCAATCCAATTGCCTTCATTTGGAACTTTTTTGCCATAATTATCAATAGTTATAAAATAAAAAAAAATATTAAAACAAAGATTGAAATTGTAATTACAAAAGGCTTGATAAGCCATTTGTGTTCAGGTATCGCATTTAATAAATATAATAAAATAAAAGTTATTTGGCATTTACAGGACCTTATAACAAATAGGTATTTTAATTTAGGCAGAATTTTCTTTAACAGTTTTGCAAGGGAAATACCAGATAGTATTATATGTGATTCGCGTATTATAAAGGATTCATTAGATAAAAAATCACAAAAAAAGACATCAGTTATATTAAATGGAATTAAAACAAGATCTCTAATAAGCAGTAAGGACTACAGGAAAGAATCTAGAAAAGAATTGAATATTCCAAGAAATGCATTTGTTTTAGGACACCTAGCCAGAATTACGCCATGGAAAGGACAGTTATATCTTGTAAAGGCATTTATAGAATATTCTAAGTCTAATAGTAATGCATATTTACTTTTGGTTGGCTCACCATTATTCACCAATGGCAACTATATTAATTCAATACGTACAATCATAAATGAATCTAACTTAAAAGATAAAATTATTTTGGCTGGTTATAATAAAGATTTGAAAAAAATGTTTTCTGTAATGGATTTATTTGTTTATCCCTCTCTTGAAAAAGATACCACGCCACTAGCATTAATAAGTGCCATGGCTGCAGGATTGCCAGTTGTAATGTCTAAAATTAATAGTTTAATAGATATAATAAATCATTGTCCTACTATTGAAACATTTGATCCAAGTTCCATAGAACAATTAATTGCATATATGAAAAAATATGAAAATGAATCCCTGAGATATTTGCATGGTAAAACTAATAGCAAAACTGCAAAAAAATATTTTGATATAGAATTGCATACTAACAGATTAACGTTAATATTAAAAAAATTGTTAAATACTGCTTAATGATACCTTTTAATAAAATTTATCACTCTAAGAACGAATTAGAATACGTTACTAAATCAATTTTGTCACAAAGGCAATCTGGGGACAGTCAATTTACTGGGATTTGTAATACTTTGTTAAAAAAAATCCTCCATAATAGAGCCTTCCCGCTTCTAACTACCTCATGTACACATTCATTGGAGATGTCCGCGCTCATTTTGAAAATAAAACCTGGTGATGAAGTAATTATGCCATCTTATACATTTGTATCAACAGCAAATGCTTTTATAATGAGAGGAGCAAGAATCATATTCTGTGATAGCCAAAAAGAAAATCCAAATATGGATATAGACCATGTGAGGTCTTTAATAACAAATAAGACCAAAATTATTGTTCCTGTGCATTACGCTGGTATATCATGCGATATGGGTCAACTAATCAGTATTTCAAAAGCATTGGATATTAGAATTGTTGAAGACAATGCCCATGGCATTGGCGCTTATTATAAAGATATCCCTTTAGGGACAATTGGTGATTTGGGTTGCCTTTCCTTTCATGATACAAAAAATATTTCTTGTGGAGAGGGTGGTGCCTTGATTATAAATAATGAATCATTGATTAATCATGCAGAGATTATTCGCGAGAAAGGTACTGATAGGAGTTCTTTTTTAAGAGGTGAAGTTGATAAATATGGATGGAAAAAATTAGGTTCTTCCTATCTATTATCTGATATCCTCGCTGCTAAGTTGGTATCTCAATTCGAAGACCTAGACTATATTACAGAAAAAAGAAAAACATTATGGGATTATTACCATAATAATCTATTACCATTAGAAAAAAAGGGGACCATAAAATTACCAGATGTTCCTAAATACGCTAATCATTGTGGACATATCTTTTATGTTATTTGCGAGGATATTAAAGTAAGAGACTCACTCATTAACCATTTTAGATTGGCTGGTATTCAAACCGCCTTTCATTATCAATCTTTACATAAATCTGATTACTTCGCAGATAAATATCAAGGCGAAGATTTAATTAATTCAGATAGATATTCAGACTGTTTACTCCGATTACCTTTATATCCTGATTTACAAAATGATGAGATTGATAGTGTAATTGAGGCTCTGTTATTATATTAAAAAATTGATGAGGATTCTATATGTAATATCAGGCGAGACAGGATTTAAAAAAACTGATGAAAAAATTCTACGTTCTTTTGGACTGGTAACAAAAATAGACTTTCATAATTATAATTTGAAAAAAATTATAAAATATATGATTCATGGTTATTATAGTGATCTTATTTTTATCTGGTTCGCTTCCAAGCATGCGATCCCAGCTATTATTCTTAATTATTTTTTTAAAAGAAAAATTATAATTGTTGCTGGAGGCTATGATGTCGCTAGAGTCCTATCAATTCGATATGGAAATATGTGCGGTGGCTATAAGAAGCATATTGGTCGTTGGATATTATCCAAATCTGATATGGTCATTGCAGTTTCAAAATCTAATTATCAAGAGGTAATTAACAATGGTTTGGTTGACCCTTGTAAAGTGAAATTAATTTACAATGCTGTAGATTATGATGATTTGGGAAACAATTATAACAAAATCAACCAAATCCTTACAGTTGGTGAAATCAATGAAGAGACTTATCTAAGGAAGGGTATTGATAGATTCATTGAATTGGCAAGGTCACTCCCAGAAATAAAATTTTTACATATTGGCAAGTGGACTAATCGTAAGGGAGACCCATGTGAAAAGACCATTAACAGAGTAAAAAAATATGCTCCTAAGAATGTCACTTTTCTTGGTTTTTTAAAAAAGACCGAATTAATTGGCTATTACAAAACTTCAAAATATTATCTACAGTTATCTAGGCATGAGGCGTTTGGTGTTAGTGTTGTAGAAGCAATGTCATATGGATGCATACCAATTGTTTCCAATCAATATTCATTACCAGAGGTTATTGGTGGAGGTGGATATGTAGTAAAACATTTAGATCATGCTGTCAATATACTCAAACAGAGTAATAATATTAATAAAATGATAGAACCAAACTCTATTTTAAAATTTTCTGTTAGAAAAAGGAAAAACTCATTAGAAAAAGTAATAAAAGATCAGTATCAGTAATTATACCAATTTATAATGAGGTTGATCATATTTCAGTTTTGATTGAATCAATACTAAACCAGGATAGTGATGATAGTATTATAGAAATTATTATTGCCGATGGGTTATCAACTGATGGCACTAGGAAAATTATAAACAATTACCAAGGATTATACCGAAATATCCAAATAGTTGATAATCCAGAAAAAATTGTATCAACTGGGTTTAATAGGGCATTAAATATTGCTATGGGTGAATATATTATCAGGGTTGATGGACATTCTAAACTAGAAACTAATTTTATTCAAATGTGCCTAAATGCTTTTAACAATAATAATGTAGATTGTGTAGGAGGTGTAACTATTCATAAAGCCTCAGGTTTTATTGGTGAATCAATTATTAAAGCACAGTCGTCATCATTTGGATCTGGTGGAGCATCCTTCAGGAAAAATGCAACTGACGGTGAATATGTCGACACTTTAGCATTTGGTGCATACTTAAGGTCAGTTTTTAAGAATATTGGAGGATATGATGAAGAATTGATTAGAAACCAGGATGATGAATTGAATTTCAGGTTAATCCAAAATGGTGGGAAAATTTGGCTAGACCCTTTGATTTGTTCTTACTATTTCGCAAGAGATTCATATTCCAAATTATTTTTTCAATATTTCAACTATGGTTTTTATAAGGTTAGAGTATTCCAAAAAAGAAGAGGCATGGCTTCCTTAAGACAAATAGTTCCCTTGATTTTTATTCTTTCATTGATTATTTCTACACTTTTTTATGTTACAACAACATATTATTTGCCATTGGTATTTGTACTAGGATCATATACTTTTTTATCTATATTATATTCATTAATGGAAATTCTCTTTAAGCAAAATAAATCTATACTACCTATATTATTTTTTCCTGTAGCTTGTGCTGTTATGCATTTTTCATATGGTTTAGGAATGTTAATTGGATTATTCTTCTTCATTTCGAAGTGGCGAGACAGGGAATTACAAGATTACCATTTTAATGTCAATGAATTCCTTTAGGTATATATCAATATTCTCAGGTCTTAGTCTTTTAGTATCTGTTGGGCTCAATCAAGAAGTACCAAATGAATTTTATGAATTCAAGATTCAGAAAATAAAACTTGATCATGGCATTGATTGGCCTAGGAACACAACTTTTGGACCATATAGATTTTCGCATAATGATAAAAAATCAGATTCTCTTAGAATTAATGCTCGTATTGGCACTAATCTATACAATAATAAAAAGTCTATTTATGCATATGGTCATTTTACTTTTAATACACATTTTCATGGATATTTATATCCAAGAATTGTGAGCCACCCTGAAGGTTTTAATAGATATTCTGGTATACCCAGGGATATTTCTAGGTCAGGTTTTTCTTCAGGAGAGACAGATTTATCAGGCATAAGTTATGAAAATGATTGGATGATAATTCAATTTGGTAGAGGAAGACAGAGTTGGGGCGCTGGAAATGATATACAATTAGCGCTTAGCGAAGAATCAAATGCATATGATTATGGTATGCTTGATTTAGACTTTAGAGCACTAAAGGTAAGATATTTTCACGGTTATTTAGAAACTGATACATTATCTATTAACCGCTATATAACTGGGCGAGGAATTGAATGGAATAATCAAAGCAACATGTTAATTGGCTTATCTGAAATAATAATATATTCAGGAAAAAATAGGCCAATTGATTTTTCATATTTTAATCCAATTTCAACACACTTAGAAATCGAGATGAATGATCGCCAAAATAATGTTGGAACTAGTAGTGGGAATGGTATTTGGCAAATATCCATAGATTATTTACCATTTCATAGATTTCGATTATCAGGTAATTATCTTTTCGATGAATTCACACTGGATAGTCAACAAACTCAAAATGGCAAAGGAAGTGGTAGAGCGCATTCAGTTAGATTTGCATATGCAATAATAAAAGATGAGAGCACACGTGCATCAATATATTTTTCAAATATTAGTGTTGGCACCAACACTTTCAAACATCAGATTGGGATAAATAACTTTGTCCAAAGAAATAAACCTTTGGGTTGGTCAAAAGGGAGCGACACTAGGGAAATACAGATAGGTTTTAATGGTAATTATAGACACAGATTATTATTAAATATCGGTCTTGGAAATAGAATTGAAGGAGAAAAGAATATATTAGATGATTCCTATACTGGTTATTCTGATTATCTGAGTGAACCTTTTCCTAGTGGGGATGTGGATGTTATCAATTATGCATTCACTAAAATCCAATGGTGGTGGAAACCTAATTTATCCATAGTTAGTGAAATCATATATGAAAATTCCATTTTTTCAGAACAATATTTTACAATTAACCTTGGCTTTGATCTCTTTTATGGAATCAAAACTCATATATGAAAATTCCTTTTCATAAACCCAATATACCATGCAATCTAGATAAAATATTTTCTGAATCCATCCGCTCTGGTTGGTTGACAACTGGATCTCAAGTTAATGAATTTGAAAAAAAATTATGCCAATATTTGAATGCTGAGCATGTAATAGGGGTTAACTCTTGTACTGCAGCACTTCACCTTGCACTTGCGGCGAAAGGATTTGGCAAAGGACAAAAATTCATTGTTCCCACCCTTACTTTTGCATCGACAATAGAATGTGGAGAATACCTAGGAATGGAACCTGTGCTTGTTGATAGCGATGAAAAAGGTTTTACAATTGATTTAAATCAAATTGAGGATATTATAAGATATGATAGGTCAATTAAGGCAATTATTCCCGTTCATTATGGTGGAGAGCCAGTTAATTTAAAATATCTGATGGAATTAGCTGAAAATTATGATTTATTTATTTTACAAGATGCAGCACATGGATTAGAAACAACCTATGATGGTAAAAAAATTGGTAATACAAATCATGCAGCTGCATTTTCATTTTATGCTAACAAAAATTTAACAACTGGTGGAGAAGGTGGAGCCGTGTCGACAAATAATTCTGATTTAGCAGAGAGAATTAAAAAATTATCGTTACATGGTATAACAAAAGACGGATGGAATAGATTTAATACGGGTGGTAAATGGGAGTATGATATTGTTGATCTAGGCTATAAATATAATCTAACGGATTTTGCAGCATCTTTTGGTCTTTGGCAGATAGATCAAATTGATGAGTGGCAAAAAAGACGTGGTGAAATAGTTCAAAAATACACGGATGGTCTTAGCTCTATTGACGGTATTATTTTGCCGAAGAAATTCAAAGGTCACTCAAACCATCTTTTTGTCATTCAATTAAATCTAGAAAAATGGAATATCTCAAGAAATATTTTTATTGACAAAATGAATTTAAGAGGAATTGGGCTGGCTGTCCATTATAAACCATTACATCAACTGACATACTACCAAATGAAATATGATTTTAATTATAATAAATTTCCAAGGGCTAACCTACTTTTTGAATCAATTGTTTCCTTGCCCATATATCCAAGATTAACAAATAAATCCTTAAATCATATTATTGATAGTATTATTGAACTTTATAATATCCATTCCAAATAATCACCTTCTTTTTTTATTAAAGTTTGTTAAAATTACGGATATCAATGAACAAAGTTCGTGTGATGTGTGTCACCCGATTTTAAATATTCATAGGATTTAATAAATAAACGTACAAATATTCAAGTAATGGAATTAATTGCAAGACTAACAGCAGTAATACTAACATTATTATTATCACCTTTGTTAATTGGTATAGCATTAGGCAATCTGTTGATACAAGGTAGGCCAATCATTTTTAGACAGAATAGGATAGGTAAGAATTTTAAACCATTTATTATTTACAAATTTCGAACAATGCAGATGGATCTGAATAATGAAAGTTTATTTCAAACCGGAAATTCTGATCAAATAACAAAATGGGGAAGATTTTTAAGAAAGACCAAACTTGATGAATTGCCACAGTTCTTCAATGTAATAAAAGGAGATATGCGTTTTATTGGTCCAAGACCTGAGGTCCCTGAATTTGTTGATAAGGAGTCATTCTTTTTTTTAAATGAGATCAAACCTGGCCTTTCAGGGTATTCATCCATACTTTTTAGGAATGAGTCAGAAATTTGGTCAATGATAGATTCAGATGATCCTTATCATAATATTCTACAGATCAAGGTTGGTCTAGATAGATATTACGTTAATAAAAAAAGCTTTATTGAGGATCTAAAGCTAGTAGGTATTACCATTTTATCTCTTTTCATACCAAAGAGAATGGGGCATTATCTGATTATTAAATTACTGAAAATCCAAGATAATGGAGAATTCAAACTCAGAGAAACTATTGAAAATGTAAAGATAAAAGTTTCAAAGAAAAAAGATACTAAAGCACCCACTATTAAGAATCTTCGAATCCTAATGCTCTCTGATATAATATCAATATTGTTTGGATTTATTTTTTCAGCGATCATAATAAGTGACTTTGCCATACCTTCAATTTTATACAGTAACAATATCTATCCAATCCTAGGAATGGTAATAGTTGCAAAATTAATTGTTTTTTCCGCATTTGGCATGTTCAGAGGTATGTGGCGCTATACTAGTCTTGTGGATATGTTAAATATTGCTAAAGCGAATACTCTAGGTACATTGATTGTTGTTACTTTGTTTGGTTATCTTAGAGGTTTTCAAGATATACCTTCAGCAATTTTCTTAATTGATTTTATGCTAACTTTTGCTTTCACATCACTATCTAGAGTAAGCATCCGTTTATTATATTCCCACTTAATTAATCCCAAACCCTTTAGAATTGAATTGAATAAGAGGGTTATCATCATTGGTGCGGGTACAACTGGTGAATTCATATGTAGGGAAATATTAAATGACTCAAAGCACGGAATGGAACCCATTGGTTTTTTAGATGATAATAGACACTATCATAATAAGTCCATCCATGGTCGTAAAGTCTTGGGTAAAGTAGCAGAACTTTCAGAATTCTTGACCAGTTACGATGAAGCTCTCATATGTTGTCCAAATGCTCCTAGAAAAAATATATATAAAATCATTGAGATTTGTAAGAATGCAGGTAAGCCATTTAAAACTCTTCCATCTGTGGATGAATTAGTTTCAGGAAAGTTATCAATCAATCAATTAAGAGAGGTTTCAATAATAGATCTCCTTGGACGAAATGAGATTAAATTGGATTCCAACTCGATTAAAAAGTATATAAATGGTAAACGCATTCTCATTACTGGAGCTGGAGGTAGCATCGGTTCAGAATTGGTACGTCAATGTTTAAAATATGAACCTGCACTTTTGGTGATGCTAGACAATAGCGAATTCAATCTATTTAATATTGAGCGTGAAATTCAAGGAAATTCCAATAATGTCTTGACCAAACCTCTTTTATCAAACATACGCGATATGGATATATTATCTAAGGTATTCACTGAGTATCAGCCACAAGTTGTGTTCCATGCCGCTGCCTATAAACATGTTGCAATGCAAGAGGCATTCCCATGGGAAGCAATAAAGACCAATGTGTTTGGTACGACTAATTTGGTAAAATTATCGTTAGAGCATAGTATAGAGAAATTTGTATTAGTAAGTACGGATAAAGCTGTTAAACCAATCAATGTAATGGGTGCAACCAAACGTTTGGCAGAGTTGATATGTCAAGGTGCAGACCAAACTTTTTCAACAAGATTCATGGCAGTACGCTTTGGAAATGTACTTGGTAGTAGTGGTAGTGTCATACCGATATTCCAAGAACAGATAAAAGCTGGAGGACCAATAACTATCACAGATCCTGAAATGGAGAGGTACTTTATGTCTGTACCAGAGGCCGCTCAGTTAATTATTCAAGCTGGTAGCATTGGCAACGGTGGCGAGGTCTTTGCTTTGGATATGGGACGACCAATAAAAATTCTTGATATTGCAAATGAATTGATCAGACTATCAGGACTAGAGCCTGACATTGATATTCCTATTAGTTTTATTGGTGCACGCCCAGGAGAAAAACAATTGGAGGAATTGTTCCATAATACAGAACATGTTGAGAAAACATTGCATGATAAGATTCTAGAGATTCGTACGACTATAACAACAGATAAAATAAAGAATATCACTAGTCGTATTATGTCTGGTGCATTAGATGGTCATGAATTTGACAATAATGAACTTCGAGAATCCCTTTCATCTCTCGTCCCAGAATACAATCCGTTAGAAAAAAATAATCCTGTTATTTTGAATGTTAAGCCTAAAATCGAAGCATAAATTATATTAATTAATTATCAATATTAAAGCTCCAGTTGGAGCTTTTTTTATTCTTACGAAATAGTCAATATTTATCTGATAGTTATTAAATTTAATAGTTGACTAATCGATAAAAAGGTAATAATGGCTCTTATTTCTATTAATCCATCTACGGGCAAAGAGATTCAATCATATAGGGAAATTTCAAACATTGAAGTCCAAAATATCTTAGAGGAAGTTACCTTATTGCAGAAAAATTGGAGTTCGACTGACCTTGATTTTCGTCTAGAATGTCTTAATGATATGATAGGTGTTCTAAAAGATGGTAAACGAGAATATTCTCAGTTAATGGCTCGTGAAATGGGAAAGCCGGTGATGCAGGCGTCTGGTGAAATTGAAAAGTGCATTTGGCTTTGTGAATATTATCTCAATAATGCTAAGCAGTTTCTAGCAGAAAAAAATATTGATTCTGATACTCATAAGTGTATTGTTTCTTTTCAACCAATTGGATTGGTCTTGGGTATTATGCCATGGAATTTTCCCTTTTGGCAAGTATTTCGTTTTGCTATTCCTACAATCATAGCTGGAAATGGTGCAATTTTAAAACATGCTTCGAATGTACAAGGATGTGCCATTGCAATAGAATCGTGCTTTACAAAGGCAGGTTTCCCAGAAAATATTTTTCGCAATATCTCTATTACTGGAAAAAATGTTGAAAATGTCATTAGAGATTCAAGAATTGCTGCCGTGACCATAACTGGGAGCACACCAGTAGGCCGTTCAGTAGCGAAAACAGCAGGTGAATGTCTAAAGAAAACAGTTCTTGAACTAGGCGGTAGTGACCCTTATTTGGTTTTGGATGATGCAGACCTAGACAAGGCTGTAATAGCTTGTATTGATGGTCGAATACTTAATGCAGGTCAGAGTTGTATTTCTGCAAAAAGAATAATTGCAACTAAATCAGTTTATGAAAAAATCCTTAAAAAACTTCAAAATAGACTATCTGAAAAGATTATGGGTGATCCTTTTGATAAAGTAGACATTGGCCCTATGATCTCTATTCAGGCACGAAATGAGGTCCATGATCAGGTAATCCGTTCGATCAATGCTGGTGCTTCACTAATCCTTGGAGGTGTTGTACCGCAAGCGATTGGTGCATTCTATCCAATAACATTACTCGCAGGTGTTGAACCTGGAATGCCAGCATTTGATGAGGAATTATTTGGTCCAGTGTTTTCTTTGACTATGGCACAAGATGAAGATCATGCCATTGATCTTGGCAATAACACTCCGTTTGGTCTTGGTGCTGCAGTTTTTACTGAAAATATTGAAAAAGGTGAAAGCATTTCTAAAACTCGAGTAGATGCTGGGGTTTGTTTTGTAAATGATTTTGTCAAATCCGATCCGAGATTGCCATTTGGAGGTATAAAGGAGTCTGGGTATGGTAGAGAACTATCAAGCTACGGAATGATGGAATTCGTAAATATTAAAACTGTAGCAATTAGCAATGGTTAATTACTTGTATACTAGAAAAATAATTTTTTCATTGATTTTAGTCCTAGGTTTTAATTCTTACGTCAAAACTCAAGAAAATAAGTTATTCTGGGATGGCCGAGATTGGAATCAAATTTCAAAGTCTGTTGAATATGACAATGATTTGACTTTTAGGGTTAAAACTGCATATTTACATGGTGCTTTGGATGGTAGATTATTTGCCTACTTAAAGA
>Ga0066849_10000390_pt1 | contig 17679 bp, 17 predicted proteins | sample ETNtaG_9_FD_65492 | JGI IMG/M metagenome (GOLD analysis project Ga0066849, IMG submission 65492) | Marine microbial and viral communities from oxygen minimum zone, Eastern Pacific Ocean - ETNP201406SV69 | ecosystem: Environmental > Aquatic > Marine > Oceanic | place: Pacific Ocean: Eastern... | reverse complement strand
GATTCATACATGTTAGAAGTCGCAACAGAAGGTAAATCTTCCCAATCTTTTTCAATATGTTCTATAGCATCATCAGGATCAGAAAAAGCTCCTAATAACCATTCTTCTCTTTGGTCATCATCTGCTTTATCCCATTGTTTTTTTGTAATTTCTTTTCTACCTTCATTTACAGTTTGAATAGTCTTTGCTATTTTACTTCCATAGCCTGATAGAGAAACATTATCTTCTTCTATCTTAAAGAATCTTTTATTTCTTTGAGTCCATTTGTTAGGGCTCTTTGAATGCTTTGCAACAATTTCATTAAACTCAGAAAGGGTCAATTTCTTGTCCCTTAGTGCTTCAATAATGCTATTTCTAATAGCTGCTCCTTGTCTTACATTTTTCTCAGGATGGTTTTCGGTGTATTTTCGTTTTAAAACGATTTTACCTTCATTAACCTCTTCTAAGTATTTATTGAAATTAATCATTTTATGTTTGTTTATTTTTATACTATTTTATTATATATCATGCTCTTACCTTAACCTTAATTGTGTTTTGAGTAACCTGCGCTATTTTTAAATCTTTATTATTATTTGGAAGTTTTTCTTTATAATAGATTCCTTGTATTTTTTTATTTCCGGATTTTCCTGTTGTTCTAATAAATACAAATTTTTCATCTATACTACCGAATCCTTTAGCAACTTCCTTTTCAATTTCATCAAACGTTTTAATACTTGTATTAACAGTTTGTTGAAGAATTGATTGAATTGAATCTAATGTCTTTTTATCCTTTAAACTTCCTATTTGCTCTCCTTGGAATTTAACTAATATATCACCATCTATTCCTTGACTTAATTTAAAATCTTTATCAGTGCTTGCTGGTATTTCCTTTAAGTCTTTAAAATAAGCAACTATTGTGGAAAGTTCACCTTTAGCTGCACTGGATTCTGCAGCTTTTCCTGCAGTTGTTGTTGGGTCTAGTTCCGGGATCATATCTCTAACTGCTAAATATAATGTTCTTATGTCTGCAATGGCAGCTGCTCTTATTGAAGCATGTCTTGCGCCTGTTCTCCAACCTGTTAAAAAACCATCATTTGTTAAAGTTACTTCCTTTAATTCTGCAATTCCTTGTGTTAAAATTTTACCACTCTTAGGATCAAATAAATTTAAGTCTACGTCAGCACTACCTCCTCCTATTGTTAGGTTTTCAACAATATATGCCATCATGATTTCTCCAGAACCAATACCTGTTCTTTTTAAATTAAACAGTTTATTTGCAGCATCAATATCTTCACGTAATACTTTATAAACTTCTTGCATTGTTGAATTATCTATTTTTTTCAAAGTCAATCTCTTTGAAAATGGAGACTTTCCTTTAAAATAGTCTTTGTTAATAGCGTCAAACATTTTTTGTTTATCTTGTAGATTTGAACTTTGGCCCATTGTTTGGTAATATCCAATGTTTCCTTCGTTTAAGATGTCTTCTTTTACAAACTCATTAAACTTATTTAATGCTATTTCGAAATTGGTTTTAATACTCATGATCTTTTATTTCTTAAATTCAGTGAAGGTTAGTATCTGTTCTTGTAAGACTCCAACACTATCTTCTAATTTTTGTTTTAATAGTTTAAACATTTTATGAAGACTTCTTGGTGTCATTGATTGAAATAACTTTTCGTCTCCGTCTAATAATGCGTTTCGTACTTTTGTAGCACTTATATTATCATCTGTTCTTGGAATTTCTTCAAGTCTAAAACCATCATCAACTCCAAGTTCATCTCTATATTTGTCATTGTTTACTTGAAAGCCATATGTTTTCATTCTATCGCTTCCAGTTCCCCAAAGTACTGGTTCGTATTTTGGTCTTAATTCGTTAAACATTTTATCAATAGCCCCTGTATTAATTACAAATACATTTTCTACTGGGTATTCTTTCATTACGTTTTTAATCATAGCAACTTGGAGAGATTCATCAAATGGTCTCTTAAAAGCATCTTCCTTCTTTTTAGTTTTTGACTTAACTAAGAAAATTACAGTTGGAAGGCCATTCTGTTTATGAAGGTGTTCAACAACTTTAGCATGCCCAAGAGTAAATGGTTGAAATCTTCCAACAAACATGTTTACTGGCATTGCTCCTTTTTCTTTATGCTTAATATTTAATGCTTCGAGAAGAGGATTAACTTGTCCTTTTAAAGCATCATTCATTTTAAAGGTAGAGAAGTCCATAACCTCTTCTTCTTTAACTTCTCCAAATACCTTTGATCTGATTTTTTCAGCAATTGTATTTAATGTATTATAAACATCACCTGCTATAATACTATTTTCTTTAATTCGTTTCTTTCTAAAGGTTCCTAAGAATATCTTAAATAATTCACATAATTCCTTGGAATCATTAATACGTTTAATAGTTTCTAAATTATTTAAGAATTTAGAATTCAAATCGAATTCTTCACCTCTAGAGAACTCTGCGCTATTAAAATTGATTCCTATAAATGATTTAATATTTTCATCTACGAATGAATTAAATGACGCTGACATCAATTCTAAATAACGTTCGTCTGATTTAGCTTCATCTAATTGAATAGCATTAAAATCGAATTCTTTAAAATATTCAACTAATCTCAATACTGAAATTTGATAAGCGTCAGACGATTGTCTGTCTTCTCTTTTGTTTTCTTTTAATGGATTTTGAAATTTAAAATTCTTTAATATTTTACCATCTGCGAATGTTAATATCAATCCATCTACTTCTTTTGATAAATCATTATGGAGCATCGACTTGTGAATCGATTCATTAAATATTGTAAATGCCATGTGAGAAAAACTTGATTTTTCAAACAATGATCTAGCTTCATCTAAGTCCAATTGTAGCATATTTAATAATTTCTCCTTTTGATAATCACCTAATACTCCTTCGAATATAACTTCCGGGGATTGCACATCTAAGATCTTCGCCCATTTTTCTAATATTTTTGGGTCTCTAATTACTTTCTTAATCTGTGAACCGTCTTCGGATAAGACCTGTATGTGGTTCAATATCAAGTTATTTTTTGGCAATACATCATATTCAATATCTACGGTTTTGTTCTTTACCATATAGTCAAATCCAAATTTCCAATCAAATGGCATCTGTTCTGTTTTCTTTTCCAGTAAAGCCCGGAAATGGCCTATAGCCTTTTCATAATATGATACTATTGTTCTATCTACCTTGTTAAGAGATTCTGCCTTTCCGGATTTATAGAAAGATAATTTACCATCCTTTCTCCTAACATGGAAAGAACTAGCCTGTATCTTCTCTGTTACTAAACATCTTTGTTTAAGAAGTTTAGCAAAGTCTTCCTTTTCAACTGAATCATAATATGTCCTTAAATCCTGTAATGCCATAATTTTTAGTTTATCCGTTCATTAAATTTAGTAACCTATCCGCGAAGGATTTATTATATGAGAACTTACTATTTGCTAATCCTAATGTGGAATAATTTGTTCCAGAGGATGCGTCAAACATCACTCCTCCATCTGATGTATTATATTCATCAAACACAAAAAATAACTCGTATAATTCTTGTTTTAATTTATCTTTTATTTTATTATCGATGCCGCTTCCGATTGTTACTGCTATTAAATAAGATCTATTTGTGCCTGGGTTAAAATTTACCCTTCCTTGAATATCTCCACCAACGGTCGATCTCATGGTTCCAGACCAACCAGCCGCTGCGCCGGTACTTGATTGTGAGACTTCATATTTTTTATACTTTTTAAGAACCTTTCCTATTTCTTTAGCTAGTGCCATTGCCTTCAACGTTTCAAATATATCAAAATCATCTTGTTTATTTCCACCCTGTACTAGTTGATGTTTATCCCATCTAATTTGTTTTGGATTTTTAATATAACCTTCGATTCTAGTCACCATGTTTTGATAGGTTTCTCCTCCCCATTTATCAACTGCCATTTTAGCAATTTCTAACTTATCTTCTAATTTAGCAATAATGGCTTTCTTACCAAACATCGATGCTTCGTTTACAAATTCTTCAAATAGTTTTACATTCTTCATAATTAATTTATAATTTTCCCGTTCCTGTAGAAACTGACCTATACGCCTTAGCTCCAACTTTACCCATTCTTGCAGACTGGGATTTAAATCTTGCTCTATCAGCATCACCGTGTACTTTAGCTTTCTTTAATTTCTCTTTAGCTTTTTCTAATTTCTCTTGTGCAGCTTCTCTCTTTGCTAAAAACTTTTCCTTTTGTGCAGGAGACATGTTCTTCATAGCCTTCGAATCCATTTTTCTTGCGGCTGCCATTTCTTCTTCTGCCTCTTGTTTTTTCTTTGCCCACTTTACCTCAGTTCTTGTCATATCGTTCAACTCCTTCTTTAACCTTTCTCTTTCTGCTCCGGTTTTACCCTTTAACATTTTTTTGATTTTTGCCTTTTTAATCCAAAGACTAGTTAACTTGATTGTTGCAATTGACGCTGCTATAATTAATAGAGTAAGTGTTGCTGATTCTAAAACCATATCACTGTCTTCTGTTTTCGATAGATTTTTAACCTCATTTAAATCCTCTTTTAGGAGGTTTAGTTCAGTATCGAACTCTTCTACTACGAGATGTTCTTTAAATGTTCTTATTCTTTTCATAATATATTTATCTTTGTTTATTTTACCTTCCATATTTTATTATACCCATGAGTTGATTGATCGCCGCAAATGTTCCAGTAAGTTTCATGATCTTACCTTTATATTTAAATACAATTCCTTCAGTTGGTACTATTGACTCAACTCCTCCAATTGATTCAAGCCTCTTTATCTCTGCTTCTATCTTTTCTACTTGGGCAAGGTTTCCATTTAACTTAACATCTTTAGCTGCTTTTCTAATTTTATCATGTAGTTTTTGCTTCTCTAATTCTGGATTAGCAGCAACAAAATTACTTGCATTCATTAAAACATCTGCACCTAATTCCAAGAATAAGTTCTCGAATGGTAATATGTTCTCTTTATATTTCTTAAGCCTTATCTTATCAAAGGCTTTAATTTCTTTTAATTGTTCCGAGGATGCTAATTTTTTGATAGCAACCATATTTAAAGTTTGCTTATCTTCATATGCCCACCTTAAAAATAATCCTTCCTTTAAATCTGCAGTTAAATCACCGAAGTTATCTTCAACTTGCTTTCTCCACCAACCTTCATGATACATCTTAACTTCATCACCGTCTGATAAACCAAAGGTGTCACGTAAGTCATTTATTTTACTGAAATAATATTCTTTACGTTTGTCGAAATTAATGTTCTTACCTAGTTTAAGAATTTGGGGTGGGATAATATTAAATGTCTTTTGTTGATTAGCTCCAACTTTCTTTAATATTTTTACTAATTCATGTGCTGGTTTGCTATCCGCTCCTGTTATTATTCCTTTCCCATCGGTGTGATTCATATTATGAAATTGAATTACGTCTCTGTCATAATTAATTACATTTGGATTCTGTGTCCATATAAGCTCCATATTCAAAAATGACGTTCCATTATTAAATACCTTATCGGCATTCTTGATTTTAGGAAGGGCAGCATCTAAATCCTGTGCAGCTAATGTAAATATTTGTCTTACCTTTTCTACTGCATGATCTGCAAATGCATCAACTATTCCGTTTAAATCTAATGGAGCTATTAACTGTCCTTTGTTTCTTGAAAATAGTGTCTTGCCATCTTTAACGGTTGCAAAGAAATTTTGACCATCTGTTTTCTCAACGGCAACTTCTTCAAAGTTTAATTCTCCACTAAGCCCAGCAGTGACAATCTTTCGAAAATCAGCAAAGGTTAAATCATTATAATCAAAAGGGTGAGGCATATGACCGGCCGCACCACCTTCTAATATAAGATCAGAATGACCTACATCCAGTTTTTCTAATAAGAACTCCCTATAAGTTAATAACATATTTGTTGTTTTATAATTATATTATCCTAAAGAAGATTGTAACATTCCTATAGCAGAACCGTAATCGCCATCTGCTTTCTTAAGCATACCTTCGATTGCAGCTGACGCTTTTTCTTCGTCGTAATCATCGCCAAATGCTTCCTTATACATTGCAGTTGCATATTCAGTAAATTGTTCGTCTGACGTGATTTCAGCTTCTACTATCTCTGTTTCGTTTACTTCCTCAGTCTTTTTAACGTCATATGTTTTACCATTAAATTCGAAAGTTTCTTCACCAGCTTCTCTAGCTTTATTTACAGCAGCGACGAATGCTCTACCTTCGTTTGTGTTAGATTCAACTTTATAAGTTTCACCATCAACTTCAAACTCGTCTTCACCTTCTTCTTTTGCTTTCTTAACAGCGGCTCCAAATGCATTTCCTTCATTCTCTACATCATCGACTTCATTTAACAACGCAGTAAAAAACTCTGTTCTTTTTTCTTGCTCTAACTCATTCACAGATGTAACTCCATATTCTGTTAAAAGCTCCATAAATCTAGTTGCTTCAACTTGCCTTTTTGAATTAGCCTCAAGTTTTGCTCTATCTTCTAAGACCTTTGCTCTAGCCTGAGAAAATGTCGTGAAATTTTGTAACTTATTTTCCATTATATATTATTTTGTTTTTTATATTAGTGTATTATAAGTATATATCTTTAAATCTTTTTAATTATGTGTAGATTATAGTATACACTTTATCAAACCTAAATCAATAATGTCTTTGTTTTCTTTTCGTTTTAATTTTAACTTTACAACTGTTTCTATAGAAGAAAACTTTATATCGTTAAAATAGAAATGATTTAATGGATTATATAGTATATTGTCCGTATTTGTGTGATATTTTCCTATTCCGTATTCATTATGACTATGTATCATTGGGTGTCCTTTGATTTCTTCTCCTTTATGTAAATAGTCTAGGTCATTCCCTTCTCGAAGACCATATATTGATAATATAGAACTGGCAGTAACACAGTAATCTTCAACGTCTAAGTTATTGTCGTTTATGTATTTTTTAAAATAGCTCAACTGCTCAATAAAATTATCATATTTTTTTAATTTAGCGTTGTTCATGAAGTGTATACTATTCTTATTAAACACGGCTCTAGATAGTTTAATTGTTTCTTCATGGGTATCGTTAATATGAACAGAGTTCTTTGATATTTTATAAATATCTCTTATCAATTCCTTAGTCTTAATTACTGTTTTTATATCAGCAAATTCAACCAAATAAACCCTCATTGGCCCTGGCTCTTTAAAACACATGGATGCCTTTAATCTAAACCCATAAAAATTATTCTGCCAATTGCCTACCCATTCCTCGCCATCATAACAATGTCTCATATAATTGACGGCTCCATTTTTATTTAAATCAACTGTTCTTTTGTATGCGATCTCGCCTTTTTTATTTAAAATTTCTTCAACTTCTTCATCTTTGCCAACTGCTGAAGGAAATAAAGATACTATATATAAATCTTTATTTGTCTTTGCCATCTCCAATGCAGATGCATCCATATAATCTCGGCCTAATCCTAATTTTTCAAACATCTCAAACCCACAATCTCGTTGTCCATCTCGTATATTCAATCCTAGCTTAAAGGATCCTTCAATTCCATATTGGGCACATGCTACAGTCCTATGAGATCCATTTAGTAGTCTATTTTCTGAATCTATCACTATTTCAGAAATATTTTTATCAAATCCATTATCTCTAATAGAATCTAATATATGGTCAAATTCTTTTTTGAATGATGCCCATGAATTCTTTTCAGGTCTATTATATTCTTTGAACCCATTCCATAATCTAAGATGTTCTTTATAAATATCTGTTCCGAAACTTGATTCAATTTTACGTTCCCTGTAATTGGCATATATTTTCTTTATTGGGAGGTCAAATCGATTTGGCCTAAAAAGAGAACTCGCGGATATGTTATTTGATCTATTCAAATTGAAACTTCTTAACCTCGTATTCGAACCTCTGTTCATTGTATATCCTTTGTCTAGCCTTTGAATGTTTCATTAAATAATTCTTCCATTCTTCTGTACATAAATCATCGACAAAATCTATAATTAAAACACTGTCTTTTGATGAATGTTGTCTTAATCCTCTACCTATGCTTTGTCTTATAATAACCTCCGACTTAAAACTTTCTGTGAAAAATATATTGTGGATTTTTTTAATGGAAATACCGGTTGAAAAGGTCCCATAACTTGCTACAATAACCACGTTGTTTCCAACTTCCATTTTCTTTTTGTATTCTTCTCTAATATCTTTGTCTGTTCCGCCATCGACATAGTAAACTGACTTATCAGTATCTTGTCTTAATTTTTCATATACTTTCTTACCATGTTCAATTCTATGAAAAAGAACTAAACTATTTCTAGGAATTTTTCCAATAACTTTACATATGAAATTAAGCCTAGGCTCCGAGTTTATTATATAATTTTGTTCTAATTGAAATACATCTTTATTTTCATATTTATTTAAGGCCAATTCTTCAAATGCTTTCTTTGCAGTTTCCGGTGCATAATCCATTTCAATTACCTTAACCTTGCAATTTGCAATATATCCTTCTTGTTGGAGGAAGTGTGCATTGACCTCACTGATTAGAGGGCCAGTGAATGCCATTAATGTTAATCTATCTAAAGTGCCCTCCTTAGGAATAGTACCTGAGAGGCCATATCTGTATTCGGCATTCACACATTTAGAAAGAATCGTCTTAATAGACGTTGATTTTGCTTTATGAGTTTCATCTACAATAACTGCATCGAATTGCTCAAAATATTCTTTATCTTTTTTAACCAGTGATTGATATGTTCCTATTACAACATTTCGCCCTGATCTTATTTTTTGACCACTGTATATTTGTTGAATTTTTATATTAATTCTATTTGCAAAATTATAATCACTAAAATCCTCAGTTGCCTGAACAACCAATGAAACATTAGGTACGATAAATAATATCTTTTCTGCTTTCCCTCTTTCTAATAAATATGCTACTGTGAGAAAACTAATTAATGTCTTTCCGGCCGATGTTGCAAGTTCACTAAGACACTTTCTAAATTTTAATATATTAAATGCTGCATCTATTTGGTAGTCCCTGGGTGTTATCTCACTACCTTCAAACAATGCTATCGCATATTTTTCAAACCATTCTGCTGTAATATCTTTATCAAATAATTCGGTGATTCCGTTTATCTTCAAATCGAACTTATATTCTTTACATGCATTATAAACATATCGCCATAATCCAGCAGGAATCCATTTATTATCTTTAAAATACGAGACATAACCATCCCATACCCCTCGGCGGACAAGAGGATTAAACCTCCAACTATCAATCCGTTTTGTTAGTGAAATGTTTAACTGTTCTAGTTCTAATTCGGTTGCCTCATCAACTCTTAAATATTGCCTATTTTCTGTGAGTGTTAACTCCATATAAACTATTTATCTTCTTCATCATACTAGGTCTTTTAGTGCCAACCTATTACGAACAGCAAATCCCATATTATCTAGGGTCTTTACTGACTCTCTATAAAATTCTACCTGATTTTCTAAAAGCGAATGAATCATTTTATCATCTGCTAATTCAGCCTCTAAAAACTGAGCTCTTATTTTATCAGTTAGTTTATAATCATATTGGTAGTATCTAATCCATGCTTCTTTCCATTTTACATCTATTGACTTCTTCTGCTCCTTAGTTTTTATTTGAATATACATTAACTGTTCTACTAAAAGCTGCCTAGTGTGTAAAATATCTGCTATCACTATTTCCATACCATTTAGGTGTTTTATACCGTGGGCCAATTCAGTTATTTTATTAGTCCAATTTGATCTTTGTTCTCCTAATTTTCTATCTAATCTAGTGATTCTGTTTTCCGATGTTTTTGCTCCTTCTTCCATTAAAATAATCCTTTCTTATTAGTTTTAATAAATGTTGATCTAACCATCTTCTTTTTATATTTGGGAGAAGTCATCTTAATACCCTTTCCCTCAAAGTCTTTATCCTCGAAATTAAAGTCTATTATTTTCTTTAGATGTTTAAACCTATCCCTATCTTTATAAAACTTGTCTATTTCCTCATCCATGTCAATATCAAACATATCTTAAATCTAATTTATTATTTGTAAAATAATTCTCTAAATCAGACAATGATATTTTTATACCTTTCTGGTATGCTATTTTTATAAGATCATTAAGATCCTTTATGTTATATTTATCCATTTTTTTATCCTTCAACAATTTAGTCCACATAAAAACGGTCTTGCCTGCTTTTAATTTTTCTATCGTTTTTTTAAGACCAGCGTCATCATTGTCTAACATATATCGAACAGTATCTATATTATCTAATTTAGTTGTGTCTCTCCCTACTGTACAAAGGGCAATAGAGTTTCTCATAAACATAGCGTCCATTGGTCCTTCAAAAATAGTAACTGGTCTTTGGAAATTAACATTTAAAACGCCAAATAATGTGGAAACATTATTAAGCTGAGACATTGTTTCTTGGTCTAATTCTAATGTCTTGTTTAATATAGTTTCATATATCTTACTGATATCATATGTTAAATATCTCGAACCCTTGCCGATCATCCTGCGAGATTGAGCCCCTATTATCTTTCCGTCTAGTGTTTTATTCAATATCCATAACCTACCCTCTTTTTCATTGTATAAAAAATGGTGAGTATTTCTGTGTAAGAGCCTTTCCTTTAATTTAAACCAAATCCAATCCCCAACTTCAATTTTCTTAGAACCAGTTTGCTTAGTAAATTCAGCGATATCAACCGCTAACTCTATTATTTTATTATAAACGAATGGTGTAAATTTTGGGGATTGATCTACTGAACTCTTATGGTTTTTAATATAATCAATGATACCTAATGTATCCATGTTATCTGACATTCTAATTCCATGGTCTTTCAATAAACCATAGACGTCTGTATGATAATCACAATTGAAACAATGATATTGCAATGTGTCCCAGAAAAGATTTCCTCTTTTAAGATTATCGTCTCTTGTCGAATCTCCACAATAAGGACATGCCAGGTTTAATCTACCTGACATGTCTTTTATCATTTGTTTATTAGGGGAATTGTGCTCTTTTAAAACAACTTTCTTTAAAGCGATTTTGATCTTTTCCTTTAGCTCTAATGTTAATATATTAGATTTCGAGGTCATTCAAAAACGATTCTAAATCATCACTCCCTCCTGCAGCTTCGGCAGCTGGTGCTGCTTTCTTCACCGGGGCCTTAGTAGGCGCAGGCGCTGGAGCTTCGGTTGGAGTCACAGTGTCTTCAAATGAACTTGTAACACTGTCCATTGCTTGGCCAGGATTTAAATACATTTTAATAACACTATTAACAAAATTTCTAGTTGACTCATCCCATGCTTGATATTCGAATTGTTTAAGAGATGGAGAATTATCTAATTCTTCCTTAATGGTTGCCATGTCTTCTTTTGTTCTCTCAGCTGGTTTATCACCCAACATCACCGAAGATGTAGTCGATGAAAATTTAGATTTATCGTAGTTGTTGAAATCGTTTTGGCGAGTAATGATAAGCTCAAAGTTCTTACCTTCGAATAAATCGAAAACTTGAGTTGGTTCACCAAAATCTGGTTTTAATTCTGCATCAATTTTCTCTTTGATTTTATAACCGAATTTGAAGATTTTGTAAGTACCTTCTAAGTCTGGTTTTTGAGGATCCTTGATGATTTTTACAAGAGCTACATATTGTTCTCTTCTTTTTAATTTATCAGATGCTTTTCTGTCTACTGCAGAATCTGATTTTCTAAGCTTCCAAAATGCATCAGCAATTGGACATGCTTCACCAACAGAACTTGGAGAGTCTACTAATTTAGAATCACCATCTGGTCCTGTTAACCAATTCACATATTTCTTAATAAGACTGTTTCTTGGATTTTCTACGTTTGGTACAAAACGAATAAGTGCCTTGTATGTTCCGTCTTTGCCATCATCGGCAGTTGGTTTGTACATGGTATTTGAACCTGTACTTTCCTGTTGTTCATGTGTATTAATGTCTTCTACACCAATACTAAAAATGTTAAATTCTTCACTCATAACTTTTAATCTTTAATTAACTTTAATTTACGTTTATATTCTTTAAAATACTTATATTATATAGAAAACTTTAAATTTGTTTCAAAATATGAACCTTATTTTCGTGTCTAACCGACAAAGTTTGTGCAACTGGCACCTATATTATAATTTATAAAGTCCGATAATCTCTAAAATCAAGTTATCGTTTTCCATATATTATTATATATCTCAATTTAGTTTTGTTTATGTCTATTTTTAATAAAAACTTTTTTGAAAAAAACCCCACTTAGACTCCACTTTTTTTAAAAGCTTGTAGGCGTGGATTGTTGTCGGTTGACTGACGCCTCGTTGTTCGGTTGCTAAACCTATCTAAGAGCTGGGGGATGTTGGACTCGAACCAACGATCTCTAAATTCTACCACCAATAAATTCGTTAAGCCGCGACCTCTAACTCTTCATTGGATTGGCTCTTCGCGAGAGTAGCATTGAATTTAGCGCTTTACCTTACTAAGCTAATCCCCCATATTTATGTTGTCCGACTAGGGCTCGAACCTAGACTCTTCTGCACCAAAAACAGACGTGTTGCCAGTTACACCATCGGACAATCGTACTCCGTAGGGGAATCGAACCCCTGTCTGCAGGATGAAAACCTGCTGTCCTAACCCCTAGACGAACGGAGCATTTATATTTATATCTTTACTTTTTAATTTGTTTTTTTATAATATAAATATAATCAATTCCGATGATATAAAAAAATCTTGGAACAACTATTTTCACTTTTTTTAAATTTTTTTCGGATAAGCTGAAACAAAACTACAGAACTAGTATATAACTATAGTCTTAAGCAGGAAGCGGTAGATTAGCTTGAAGGGATCTTATAAGAGAATTCAAATAAAAGGCATCTACGAGATCATCAAAGGGTTTTGGAACAGACTTACCGACTTCAAGATTTTTAGCGAAAGACCAAAAATTAGTTTCTTCCAAAAACTCTTCACCGGTTCTATTCTCAACAAAAACGTCCCAAAGAACTCTCTTATTCATATTACCTTTTCCGGCATGTTTTTTAATAGTTGCAGGAGCCACGGTCTTAATGTCTTCTGGTTTTAAATGTTTTAAGAGTTTAATTTTAAGAATTGATGCTGCACTCGCCATATCAATAATATTATTAGTTCCAGCTGAACTACCATAACTCACACCTTCAAATGCAATTAAATAACCATCATCTTTAAATGTGTTCTGAATAATAAGATTAATAATATCGTTTGACATTATATCATATCTCATTATTTTATTAAATTCAATGCTGGAATAATCAACGTCCTTTTCCCAATCAGGTTGGAATACTAAAGTAACATCATCTAATAAACCCATTTCTTCTTGAAGTTTAATAGCCTTTTTACTACCATTCTTTTTTAAGTAAGCAATAAAATGATATTGTTTTCTTTTATCATTGAATATACATATACCTGGGGAATTTAACGAGAAATCAATTGTAACAAAATTCATATTAAAATCTTTTACCGATGACAGCACCTAAAGCGGTACCAACTAAACGAGAGGTTAATAAATCATATAGAACTCCTTTTTCAACTCCTAATACTTTAGCTACCATTTTGCCCATGGATTTTCCTAACGCAAACCCAGTCAGTCCGCCGATAATGGAACCGAATATTCCTTCGTTTGTCATTTCGTTATTAAAACGATCAATGTCAATGTTACCATCTTCATCTCTATATTCGTTTAAAAAAGCATCAACTGCCTCATCGACCTTTTCTTCAAGTTCAGGAGTCCATTCTTGTTGAAGGCCTTCTGTTAAGAGTTCCATCTCTTCTCGAGTTATTTTACTCTCTTCTAAATATTCTACAAATGTTTTTACCGTTTCCATAATTTATATATCAGTCTATGTCTATTTTAATCTCGAACTTGTTATAATAAAAGTCCAATGTAAATGTATTGAATTCAGCAACATTTTCTGCCATACTTAGATTCAATTCACTAATTTGATGCAGTATTGGTTTTTCAAACGCGATACTCGCAACACCCAGTCCTTCCGCATCTAAAATTCTTAATTTTATATCGGGTGTATATTTGTCACGTGTTTGATCCGCGTAATAGTATAATAAAGTATCAACCATGATCCAATAATTAATATAACCATCTAATAATTGTAAAGTTACACTAAATTGTCGTTGAACTGTATTTTGAACAGGAATCCTCCCTCTATGATATCTAGTTGTTCCATCATTATCTGCTTGGCTAATTGGATCAAATGTGATTCCAGGTAAATTTATCGACTGAACACTCATATTAATAAAATCAATAGGTCTTTCTAATAAAGTTCCAGGTATTTTACCTAAATAATCTTTATACTTATTAGCGACATCATCTGGTATAAAATGAGAAGGAAACTTAAATTCAAATAAATTATTTCTGCTATTTAATATCATGATGTTGTGTATGTTCCTTTATAAACCATTGTCTCTGTACTTCCATTGTCAATTGAGATATAATATCCTTTATCAGCAAGTCCAGTTAATTTCATAGCATTTGCTTTGTTTATTTGGAAAAGTACTTCTCCCTTATTCATATCAACGTCTTTGAATGATGTTATATTATTAAAGCTCATTCCAGAACTAAATGTTAGTTTAACATTTTCTAGATTCGTAAACGAAATTGCCTTTTGTTCTCCTTCATCAGTTTTACTAACAGTGAATTTTATATATGTATCAAATGGTGCAATACTCAACGTCGATGTAGTTCCCAATCCTGTTATTAATCCATCCGTGACAGACATGTTTTCCGTATCAACAACAACATTTACTCTTTCAATAAATGCAGGAGCATATTTTACTTGACTTTTAGGCAAACTGTTATTTAAAACTTGAGCAACATTCCTAGTAGATTGGAGATCTGGTAGTGTATTATAAACTCTAGTTAAATTATTAGTTGATGCAATATTTACCTTCAACAATCTCTTACCGTACTTTGCAGCGTTGTTATATGTTAAGCTAGCATTTTTAACAATTTGTGTATTATCAGTTTGGTTGTATATTCTCATAACAACGTCGATAGCAAAGGAAGATGCTGTATTAGCATTCTTAATAATAGGTCTAAATTCAATGTGTTCTTCGAAATCTTGAACCTGTGTTATTTGTGTTGAATATGTTTCAATATAACCGGTTCCTACGTTTTCAAAAACCGTAATATCATATATAACTGAAATATCATCTGAGCTTTGAGTTATTCTCTCAATAAGATATTGTTCAAAATCAGCAGCACTTCCATCCTTTTCTCCATACAATTTAAAATAATCTCCATCGTTTGCTTCTTCAATAACAACAGTAAAATCTTGGAACTCATCTTCTCTACTTATTAAAAGATTTTGTTCTTCACCTGTGTAAAAATAATCAATTCCCGTTGTATCTTCGACTCTGTCGATTAATTTAAACGATGCATTAAAATTAGAAGTAGAATCTAAATCACTTGTTCCAACAGTCCCATCTCCATAAAAGAAATCCTCAAACTGTTGATATTGTCCAATAAATGTAGGAACCTTTACTTCAATAAAACTACTATATAATGTCTCAGAAAGAATAAATGGTTTTGGATTTTTTATCTCAAAGTTAGAAGTATTTAAATAAACTATTTGTGTTAAATAATTTTGAATGCCTGATGTCCTATCTGATTTTAATTCGAATAAAAATCCTTCATAACCTCTGGATCCAAAACTGAATCCGCTTCTTAAATGAAGTCTAACTTTGTCATATCTTATATGATTAATATAAGAAGCTGCTGCAGTTTGACTAGATAATAAATTAGCAGAATCTGACCCTGCCCATGAGGGATCGTTAATAAAAGTATTTGTACTATCTAATAATGCATATTTATTTTCACCAACATTAATCCCATGGTATCTACCAATAGTCCCTGCTCCTGTTTTTATGCTATTTCCAGTTTCCTCATCTGGCGTTGCAAATAAAGGGTTAGCAACGTTTCCAACTGTAACTTTTCCTCCAGTGAATCCAACTAATTCATATACGAAACTACCTGTAACATTTGGTATATATGTGTAAATTCCAGTAAGTGCATCATATGGACTTCCTAAACTATTTCCAGTCATTGAGAAATCAGTGGGAGTACTCAGTGCACCTAAATTAAATTTATATGTTTTTCCTGCTTCCAATAAAAGCGTTCTTGCTGCAAATGTTTCAATAGCAACATATGAACCAGATTCGGTAACATCGAAATTAACAACATCGCTTCCTAGTTCATGGATCAAATGTCTTGTCAAAGTATGATCACCTTGAACAGTATCTAATACCTTTATCTCACTACCATTATCATCAACGTCTATATCGTAATGAGTTGGATCGATCTGGTCATGATATATGAATTCTAAGAGAACATCATTATCTATTTTAAAATATCTTGAAGATTGTGCCATGTATTATATTTATCTTTTTAAAATTGCAACCATTTTGGTGAATATATTACATACAATCCTAATTGTGGTCCGTGAAAAACCCTATTAGAATTAGTGAATGTAATTCCGTATCCGCCTCCAACTCCTATGCAAACTCTTCCTCTTTTTTGTTTCTTTACAAGATTGATCTCATCTTCAATCAATGATATACCTTCGATATCATTAAATAATAGACCAGGGTATTTAGTAGAAATATTAATATGTTTCTTACCATCTAGTGTTTCAATTCCTGCATATAATTTTATATTCTGTTTATAATCAAATGAACCTAGTCCACCTGTTATTGTGCTATCTTTTAAAAACACATTAACCCTCGCGTCAAAGGTTCTCCAATTATTATCTCCATAGTTAGTAGAATCACTAAATATTAAAGCAGTATCCCCGTCCAATGTTGCGAAAATAGTATCTACTTCGTGGATAGCTACCTCAGCTCTTAATAATTGATTAGCGTTTTTTAATTCAACAACATCTGCTAACGCTTTATTATAATCATCCAATATATTAGCCTTTTCTCCAGTTAATTCCTTTATAGTAAATTGATACCCTGAAATTTCACTAACATGATAATTATTTTTATTTTTATATACTTCAATAGAATCCAACCCTGCCTTTACATTAGCAACAGTCCTAGTAACTTTATTTTCCAATCCTAAATTAATTGATTTAAGTTTACTATTTCTATTACACTGCCCCAGCATTAATAATACTAAAACAAGTATTACTGCTATGAAGTGTATGGGTTTTATTTCTATTCTATCAAACATTTATATTATTACATTTTATCCGCCTACTTCATCTAAACCAACGTCTCCTGGAGGAGTAACATCTCCGTCAACGTCAGGAGCACCTCCTTCAACGCTTTCCGTATCACCACCGCCACCAGGGGCGAAAGACTGACTCGATCCAAAATCAACCCTATTATATGCATTCCATTCAGTTTGCATCATAAATGAAAAATATAATTGACAGAAATTAGATTTGCTAAAATACGAAGGAGGTAATCCAAGTTGTCTCATATCATTATAATTAGCAAGATTAGTATTATCAGAAGATTGCTTTTCATGAAATAACATTATTTCATTTTCACCTGGTCTAATAATACCAAATATGTTAAAGTATTCAGCATTTATGTTTTCTTGATCTTGAGTTCCTGTACTTTGAAATTCTCCACTTCCTCCATCCCCAGGCCCGTCAAAATATGAAA
>Ga0066849_10000388_pt1 | contig 17707 bp, 20 predicted proteins | sample ETNtaG_9_FD_65492 | JGI IMG/M metagenome (GOLD analysis project Ga0066849, IMG submission 65492) | Marine microbial and viral communities from oxygen minimum zone, Eastern Pacific Ocean - ETNP201406SV69 | ecosystem: Environmental > Aquatic > Marine > Oceanic | place: Pacific Ocean: Eastern... | reverse complement strand
TGGCAAAATAAAATTTTTCTTCCGTTGTTTTTTAAACGCCAGCATAGGTCAATTTCTTCCATATGAGCAAAAAAGTCTTTGTCAAAACCATTGTATGTAGTAAAAACATCTGCTCTCACTGCCATACAAGCTCCAGAAGACCAAAATATTTCACAATTGTCATCGTACTGACCATTGTCTTTTTCTATAGTTGTAAAGATTCTTCCCCTACAAACAGGATAGGCAAACATGTCAATAAAACCACCTGCAGCACCAGCGTATTCAAATTCTTCTTTTAAATTATAATTTAAGATTTTAGGCTGAACTGAAGAAGCATCTGGATTTTGATCCAATGTTTTTATAAGTGGAGGAATCCATCCTTCTGTAACTTCAATGTCTGAGTTTACTAGAATAAAATAAGGGTGGTCTAATTGCTTTAACCCTTCGTTGTATCCACCTGCAAACCCTAGGTTTTCTTCAAGTTGGATAGTCTTTACTTCTTTAAATTCCTTGTTGATTAGTTCTATAGAATTATCTGTTGACCCATTATCAATCACATATATTTCTGCATCTTCTTTAGAAAATTTTAGTAGAGTAGGTAAGAATTTGCTCAACCAATTCACCCCATTATAGTTTAATATGACTACGGCTGTTTTTATTGTTATGGATTTATGAAAAAAGTATTACTGTTGCTTCCCCATTGGTCATCGTTGGGGTTTTGTAAGCCGTCAACATTTCTTCCTGGAGTGTTCCTTTTGTGTAAATCAGTCTTCCAGTTGTTGTTGAAGTATTCTCCTTGCAAAGTTGAGTGAAGAATAGTGTATTCATTAGAACCTAAGTCAGGCATATAGAAAATAAATCTTTTATTGTTGAATTTTCCAATTTTGTAGTAGTGCCATATCTGATATGGGTAGGCACTTGGTTCGTTAGGTCTATCTGTAATAGTATTTGGCGGTCCATATTTTAAGTATATTCTCCCTCTGTCGGTTTCGTAGCCTCTTCTGACTTTTGTGGCAAAAAGTTGATCTGCTTTCTTTACTTCGTTCTTGTATTTTTCCCATTCATAACCTGGGTTGCCTGGACTTCTATTGTACCAAAAGCTGAAAATAAATTGCTTTTTTAAAGTATCACTAATATTGTCTAATTTTTTATCAATAATATTTCTTTCTAAGTGAGTTGCTATAGGGGATAAGCATTGCATAAATTCTGCTAAGGAGTCGGAGGATAAATAAGCAACAAAAGTATTTTCAACTTGAACAGCATTAAGCCTGTCTATTTGCATGTTATTGCTCAAGTTTGTTCTTTGGAAAGGAATGGTTTTTTTGAAAATAGAATTGTTTGCAGTGTCAATTAGTTCAAGTGATAAAGTGTAGTTTCCTGTGGGTAAATTGGAAAGATCAAATGTGTTGAGTATGGGATGTATGGGGTTGGTTGGTATTTTTTTTAATCGATTATATTGACCAGCAATTTCGTTTGTTTCCTTGATAAGGATAGATTGTTTAAGTAATAAATGGGAGGTCTCTTTAAAAGATTCCATCCCGTATATTTCAAAGTAATAGGCTAGTTTTTTAAATTCTGGACCGAAATAACTAGTCACCAATGGAACCATTTGAAGTCCTGATTTACTTAATTCATTTTCTTGTTCGTTTTTCCAGTAACTATCCAAAAATTCTATATCAGAAAAGTGGGGACTTTCTGGGAAGTTAAGATCGAATTCTTCTTGGTGTTTTTCAACTTTTAAAGTGTCGTTTAAGTCTTTAATTACAACGTTTATGGTGTAGGTTCCGTTAGGTAGAATAAACCTTTTAAGGTCCATGATTCCATCTTTTTCAACATAGTCTGCAGCTTCTTTAAGAATGTATTTTTGATGGGCAACAATTTCTTTTTCTTTGTTTTCTATAAATTGAAGAATTTCTACTTTTTTAAAGTTTTCATTAGTGTCATTACTGGATTTAAGCGTGTTTCCATACAGGTAGAGGTAGGTTTCGATATAGTTTTCTTCTGTTGTATGAAATCTTTTAAGATCAAATAGGGCTTCTATTTGACCAAATGAATAAAACAGGTTGATTGAAAATAAAATAGTAGCAATAAACTTCACCTTACAAAGTTAGTGTTTAATAAGTTAAAATATATTAAATATTGATTTTGAAATACTTTCTTTTTATTAAAAATGTAACTTTTAATTATGAAACATTATTTGTCTTTTGTTTTTTTAATTATTCAGCTCGTTGGTTTAGGTCAAATTACTAATGAATATATTCAAGTAGAAGAGAAAGACAAAGAACTTTTACGGAACTACCTTCCAGATTTAGAAATAAATGCTTCAAATGCAGCTTATGTCAAAAAATGGAATAGAACTAAATTTTATGTTAAGAGTGTCTACGACTACTCTAGAATATCTTCGGCTATGTTAATTTCATTTGAAGATACTTTATCTCAGTTAAATACTTCTAGAAGTCGAAATAAGTATTTAAAAAAGGCAAATAAACGTTTGAAAAAAGAATTTGGTGATGAAATTAAAAACATGTCTATAACCAGAGGCACTTTTCTTATGAAGATGATTTATAGAAATACAGGACTTACTGCTTATGACATTATTAGAAAGTACAGGGGAGGAGGAACGGCTTTTTGGTTTCAAGCGTTGTGCCTCGTTAATGGACAAGATCTAAAAAAAACATACGATCCAGAAAATGAGGATCTTTTGATTGAAAAAGCGATTGAAATGATTGAAAGTGGTAAGATGAATTATTTCAAAAGAGTGCCAATGACTAAGGAGGCGAAAAAAGCATTAAAAAAGAAAAAGAAGCGAAAAAAAAGAAAAAAAAATTAATTATTGTGTAGTCTAGTTTGTACGGTTTTATTATTGTTTTCTGGGTCTTCCTTTTCATTAATTTCTTTTAGCTTGCCAGATTCATGGTTTTTTCCATATAATTCAGTTAGGTCTGGTTGACCTGCATTTACCCAAGCAGTATACCAAAAGGATCCAATAGATTTTACGGTTGCCTTCATTCTTCTTTCTTGCATGCCGTTTAGTTTGTTACTATATGCTTTGCTAAAGTCTCTGCTGTATACCTTCATGGTTATTCTACCTCTTTTTTCATAGGAATATTTTCTATCATCTGTCCATTCATTACTTAGAATTTTTTCAAATTTCAATACAGAATCTACTGCGGCAAAACTTTCCTTTGTTATTTTCCAAGCTTCGTTTAAAGGGTAATCGATGTATTGAGCTTTTCCAGTGATGAAATCATAGTCTTCAAAAAATAATTCGGGCACCCTAGATTCCCAAAATCCATGAATGCCTTTTTGATTAGTCATTTGACCGTTGTAGTTTAAAGTAGTGTGAAGAGGTACATGAGCGTCACCAATGTAATGACCGATCTCTGCAGAGTATTTTAAAATACGTTCTAAATCTTTTTCTTGGAATGCTTTGGTTAGCTTATTAATCATGAAATTGATATTCCAGGGGGATATACCATATTTTAATAAAGTGTCCTTGCTGTATTTTTCAATTGCATCGCTCCATTTTCTAGGCATTGCCTTGAATGGATCTTCTCCTTTTTCAGCAAAGTGATCTATGTCAATGTAATGTTTCTCTGCTTCACCCTTTACAGCATAACGCCTTTTATCAGGGTCAACTGCGTGTTCGGTAATGAAATCTATATGGTATTTATAAAAATGAAATAATTCAGGTTCAGGAATAGTAAAAACAGCTAGTCTATTAACTTTCTTATGAGCAAAGAAACCCCACCCTGCATATGTTAGGGTAGAAGCAAATAGAAAAATTATAAATGCTGTTTTCTTTAGATTCATGTTTTAAATTTAAATTAATTTATTAATTAATAAATAGGTTTTCTATAATATCACTGGCTATCATATTCATTTGGCTCCTTTTTTGACTGGCTTTGTCACCAGCTAGTGCATGGTGGTAAACACCTGAAATAGCACTTTTAATTGGCGTTAATTTTTGCGCTATTAAAGCAGATATAACTCCTGTTAATACATCTCCAGATCCTGCTGTTGCCATTCCTGGATTTCCATTGTCATTAATGAATAATTCTTCAAATGGACTGGAGATAAATGTGAATGAAAACTTATGTACAATAATTATATTGTGCTTCTTACTAGCATTGATCTGCTTTATTTGTCTATCTAAAAATGTGCCATTGTTTGGAAATAATCTGTCAAATTCGCCTGTATGTGGGGTTATTATTGAGCTGGCAGGTAATTTATCTAGTAAATTATATTGTGCTATGATATTTAAAGCGTCAGCATCAATAATCATTGGTTTTTTCTGATTATTGATGAAAGTTTTAAGTTGATCAGATGTTTTTTCACCTGTGCCCAGTCCAGGTCCTATTGCTATAATAGGATTTTTAATGTGATTAATTAGTTCATTCCAATTAGAGTTGTTTTTTCTTTCTATTACCATAGCTTCTGGGAGATGTTGATTCATTCTGTTGGAAGTTCCCTCAGGCATTAAAACGGTTAGTAAGCCACATCCAGACCTTAAAATCGATTTAGCAGTTAATAAACATGCACCAACCATATTTTTACTTCCAGCTATTAAAACAACGTGCCCGTAGTGCTTTTTGTGGGTGTCTTTTTTTCTTTTATTGGGGTTAATATGGAATTCTTCATCAATTAAATGAAATTTAGTTGTTTGTGAAGTTTGAAAGGAACTGCATAAATCAATATTGACGGTTTTAGTTTCGCCAAGAAATTTATTGCTTTCTGGTAAGAAAAAAGATCTTTTTGGCTGTTGAATAGCAAGTGTGATATCGGCTATAAATTGAATTTCACCTATTGGTCCATCATCTCCATGTAAACCAGAAGGAAGGTCAATTGCTATTTTCTTTCCCTTTAATTTGTTTATTACCCGTAATTTAGGTTTTAAATCCCCGATTATTTCTCTTTTAAGGCCATTTCCAAACGCACAATCAATTATTAGCGTGTACTTGTCATTTGAAGAAAGTTCATTTATGAAAGTGATGTTATTTCTTTTGCAAATAGAGTAGAAGTGTTTGTTTTCTGCAGTTCTTTTAGGAAGATTAAGATCAAGTATGGTGACATTAATATTGTTTAAATTTAAGAGTCGGGCAATTACTAATCCATCTCCTCCATTGTTTCCACTGCCGACAACAATAAGTACATTTGTTAGTTCTTCTTTAAAATTAGAGTTGATCCATTCAAATAAATTTTTTCCAGCTCTTTCCATCAGCTGAATTCCTGTTATGGATTGATTTATAAGCGTGGTTTCATCCCATTTATTAATTTCATTTACTCCAAATAGTTTCATATTATGCTGCTGAGGCAATTTCTTTTATTAGCCATCTTTTTGCAATGGGTAAAATGGAGTGTTTGTAAGAGATGTTAAGATGACTGTGTAGGCTGTAAGTTGCTGGATTAGGTAGGTCCTTAAATCTTTTAATTAGCTGTAGTTTCACATTGCTGAGTGAATTTGAAAGAGTGTTGAATTTGAGTTGAACCTCATTAGTTTTAAGGTTGTGGTAAAGATCATTTTCCTGTTGAATATAGGAATATTGATATCTGTATATTTTTAAATCGTTGTCATTATCTCTAGAAATTATTAAATAACCTTCTTTGTTGTAAAATGGAATCAATCCAACTGTGTCAAAAATCATCTTTGAATTAATGTGTTGATAGATTTCTTCCCCATGTTCTATGCTTTTTTTAATTTCAGATTGAGCAAAATCAACAATTTTCATTATTTCATGAATGAATTTATCTGAAAAATGCTGTTGTTTGAAGATGATTTTCATTTTCTTGAGGTCAATACTTTCAATTTCTTTATTGAGTTTATTTTCTAGTTTATGCTTTTTAGATTTGTAGTGGTTAAGGTGGTTATAGTGTTTAATTAGTTCGGATAAAACAGGGTATATCTTACTTTGTTTGAAAAATACATCTGCTTGTTGTAAATAAGCCAAAAGTGTATACTTTTTGTATTCGTAATCTATCCATCCATCACTATACCAGTATTCCTTGAGTTTTTTTGATTCATCCATTCCCTAATTTAAGGAATATAACTTTATTTAAAGTAATTAATGGAGATTATTTAGAGTAGGTTATTTGCTTCTTTTTTTAATAGACCAAGTGAATACAAATTCGCAAACGGTTTCATTGCTTTTGTTTTTTCCTTCCATTTTGGTTTGAAATGTCACCCCTTCTCCAGTTTCGATAGCTTCTATTACCTTTTCTTTCACCATTAGCCCATCGTTGCAGATGAACGTTGTGACATCCGTTGCTTTTTTAATAAAATTTGCCTCACATTTTATAGGGTAAGTAGAGATGGATGGGTTTTGCCCTTTAGTGTATTGTAATAAAACTGCTGCCCCATTCATTTCGGCTGCCATCCCTAAAACTGCCCAAAATGTTGATTTGAAAGGATTTTTATTAAGCCATTTGTAAGGAACAGTAACTTCGCAAGTTTCCTCAGTTAATTTTCTTATTCTCATGCCGCATATAAAACCCATAGGAAGGTTGAACAAAAGGTACATTCTGAAATAAAATGATTTAACGCTGTATTTCCTTACTTTTTCAACGCTTGTTTGGTCTATCATAGGTTAACATTTTTCATAAAGAAATAAAAAAAAAGAAGAAAGGGGAAATTTAATCAATGGCATCTGCATATTGTTGCCTCCATTCGGGCTTTTGAAAATCAGATAGTAGTTGAAATAATTTTTCCCCGTAGAAGAAGTCATTAATATAGGTAATACCGTATTTCTGTAGGATTTGTATTTGAGGCCAACTTGGTCTAGATCGGTATTGACCAAAACCTTCAATTAGCATATTGTCAGAGGGGACGCAGTCTGGGGGGCAAAATGGATTTCTGTTATAACGGAGGGACCATAGGTCAAATAGTTTTGGTTCAGGTTTCTTTTTTTTGCAATCGGAAGAATCGTATTTGTACAAGCAGTCTTTAATATTAAAGTATTTGAAAATGTTCACAGCTGAATCATTAGCAGCAGAAAACTGTCTGCCCATTCCTATTAGAATAAACTCTGTGCAAGTAATGAACTTGGTGTAAACTAATTTCCCGTTATTTTCTCCAATAATTGCATAATTGACATATCCTGAATTAGATCCAGGATTAATGGATATGGCAAGGTGGTATTTTAGGTAAATGTTTGATTCACCTGAATGTGCGTTAAGTCCTGAAAATGAGACACTTGTCAGAATTATAAATATGTAAAAAAAGGACTTCAAAATGAGTTCTTAATAAGATTCACTACCTACTAATTTAATAAATTTTTGAAATTTATTGTTTATTGAACTCGTACAATTTACATGGCGTAAGACAATAATCTAATGAAATATCGTGTGCAGAAGTATTAATTATACAATTGGTTGGCTCAAATATAGAAAGACCTATTTTAATACATTTTGGTTTTATTTTAGTTAGAATTGTATCGTAGATTCCTTTTCCATATCCAATTCTGTTACCCTTTTTGTCAAAAACTAACAGGGGTATTAGTACGATGTCTAAGGATTTCCAATCGCAACTTTTATATTTAACTGGAATCGGAACATCAAAAATTGTGGTTGTAAATTTTTCATTGTAATTGAAAGAAACGCATTCCCAATCTTTATTGGATTTGTTGTAAACAGAAGTGTGAAGAAGAGAGGTGGTTTTAATTAACTCATGAATGAGCCAGGTATTAATTTCTTTTTTCCCTTCAATTGGGTAAAACAAGTGAACATTTGTTTTGTTGAATTCAAATAACTCTGTTAATTGAGCTGCTATTTTTTTGGATGCTTCAATTACAATATGCTCCTCTAGCTTTTTTCTTTTAGAAAGTGCTTCTCTTCTTAGATGTTCTTTATTTCCATTTAATGTTGCAGCCAAGTGAAGGTTTTTGTTCAAAATCAATTTTTTTACCGCCCAAAATATAGTCTAACACCATTCGTAGGTCTTTCCCATTGTTAATGGCTTCATTTCCAGGTCTAGCATTGTCCATCTGACCTCTGTAAATGCAGTTAAGTTCTTGGTCAAATACACTAAAGTCAGGTGTGCAAGCAGCATCATAAGCTTTAGCTATTTCTTGTGACTCATCGTATAAATAATCGAAAGGAAAATTGTTTTCTAATGCTAATTCTTTCATTTTTATTGGATCATCATCTGGGTAATTAATAATGTCATTGCTGCTGATTGCTACAAATCCAATGTCTTTTTTTTGGTAATCGTTTGCAAGTTCAATGATCCCTTTTAAGATATGTACTACAAATGGGCAATGATTACATATGAACATTACTACAAGGCCATTCTTTTTTGCTACGTCTGTCAATGAAGTGGTTTTATTATTAACTACATTGGGTAAATTAAAATCAGGAGCCTTAAAACCTAATGGGATTTGTGTAGTTGGTGTTCTTGCCATTTTTTTTACTTTTATTTAAAAATAGAAATAAAATTAAACTCCACAGATTTAATATAAATTATTCTTTACTAATCTCTTTTTTGATTTTACTGAATTCATCACTGGCACAGAACGATGATTCCATCCAAGTGAGATCCATTTACGATTATAGTTTATCTGATAGCAAATGCTATGAAAACCTCAAATCACTTTGCAAAGATGTAGGACATCGCTTAAGCGGAAGTAAATCAGCTCATAAAGCTGTTTTATGGGCTCAAGAATTAATGAGAAACTCAGGTTTAGATACCGTTTATTTACAACCTATAATGGTTCCTCATTGGGAAAGAGGAAACCAGGAGGTGGTGCAATGGCAATCTAGGAGTGGAGAAATAATAACCACTAATTGTACTGCTCTAGGAGGATCTGTAGGTACTGATGGCACTTTGAATGCAGATGTTATAGAAATTAATAACTGGAGCCAACTTGAAGAGTACGGAGAGAAGATGATAAAAGGAAAAATCGTTTTTTACAATAGACCTATGAATCCTACTTATATAAGTACATTTATGGCTTATGGGAATTGTGTGGATCAAAGGCATCAGGGAGCTTCTAGGGCTGTCAATTACGGTGCTGTAGGCGTTGTTGTCAGGTCGATGTCTTTAAGGTTTGACAACAATCCCCATACTGGATCTATGGGTTATTCTGATTCAACAAAGAAAATACCTGCTGTTGCAATAAGCACTAAAGATGCACATGAGTTAAGTCAGGCTTTGAAAAGCAAGGATTTTAAATCGTTAACTATGCAGTTAAGTTGTAGGCAACTTAAAGATACCGTTTCTTACAATGTTATAGGAGAAATTAAAGGAGAGGAATACCCCGATGAAATTATTTTAGTTGGAGGACACCTTGATTCTTGGGACATTGGAGAAGGTGCACACGATGATGGCGCTGGGGTAGTACAAAGTCTTGAAGTTTTGGAAACATTTGTGAATTTAAAAATGAAACCCAAAAGGACTCTTAGATGCGTTATGTACATGAACGAAGAAAATGGTAATAGAGGCGGAAAACATTATGCTGCTGTTGTGAAACAAAAAGGAGAAAAGCATCTTTTTGCATTAGAGTCAGATAGAGGAGGATTTTCGCCAAGAGGTTTCAGTATTGATGGAACTCCTTTACAAGTTAACTACTTAAAAGGTTTTCAAACTGTTTTTAAACCATATCAGTTGCATATTTTTGATAAAGGATATAGTGGTGTCGATATAGGGCCTCTTAAAAATGGAACGCTATGTTTGGTAGGGTTAGTTCCTGATTCACAGAGATACTTTGATTTTCACCATGCCCGAACCGATGTGTTTGAAAATGTTAATAAAAGAGAACTTGAATTAGGTGCTTCTGCTATAACTTCTTTAGTATATTTAGTGGATAAATATGGCTTGCCAGAAACAGGGAAAATTAAAAAATGATTTCTATGATTGATGTTTTAGCTTTTGGTGCACATCCAGATGATATTGAACTTGGAGCTGGTGGAACTTTGGTCAAGCAAGTGAGAAATGGCTCCAAAGTAGGTATGGTAGACTTAACACAAGGGGAAATGGCAACCAGAGGGAGTGTATCTGTTAGAAGAGAGGAAGCTAAGAAAGCAGCCGATATAATTGGTGCAGAATTTCGAATAAATTTAAAAATGGATGACGCATTTATATCGATGGACAAAACAAGCATATTATCTATCGTTAGAGTGATAAGAAAGTATAAGCCAAAAATAGTACTGTGCAATGCTATTGAGGATAGGCATCCAGATCATGCAATTGCAGCAAAATTAGTTTCAAAAGCTTGTTTTACATCTGGGTTGTCAAAGGTTGAAACAGTTGATGATTCTGTTAAACAACTTCCTTTTAGGCCGCTTGCTGTGTATCACTATATACAAGATAAGTGGATAGATCCAGATTTTGTAATGGATATTTCGCTTGAATTTACTGATAAGATCAAAGCCGTAAAGGCATTTAAAAGCCAATTTTATAATCCTTCTAATAAAGAACCCGAAACACCCATTTCATCAAAAGAATTTTTAGATTCACTAACTGCAAAGGCAGTACTTTTTGGAAGGTCTATAAATACACCTTACGGTGAAGGCTTTACAGTTGAAAGACCTATTGGAGTAAATAACCTATTTAATATTACTTAACTCATGAGAAAGCAAATTTATTTTTTAGCAATATTTATATTATTTTCTTGTAATGATTCGGAAGAAGTAATTTCACCTGAACAAATGGCCATTGATAGTTTAAGTACTGTGTTGAAAGTCAAGGATAACACAATTCAAACTTTAGAAGATGGTATAGAGAGTAGCGATTCCCTAGTTAATCAATACGCACTATATATAAAAACAATAAGGGATAATATTAGTGAAATAGAGAAGCAAGAATTATTTTTGAAAAATTTAAAAGGCGGTTCAGAATCTTATGAAATTGATTCTATGGATGTGATTACTACCATTCAAAATATGGGCAAAAGGTTGGAAGAAAATGAGAAAATGATATATGCTTTAAATCACAGTTTAGAAGGGGCTAATTCAAAAAATAACAAGTTCATGGAAGAAATAAATTCATTGAACGAATTGATAGCAAAAAACAATAGAGAAGTTTATTTACTTCAAGAAGAATTAAGTGCAATAAATGCATCATTTGATATGTTGTTTGATAGATATAACTCTCAGAACATTCGAATTAATGAACTAAACACTGCTTTAAATAAGGTTGCTTATGCAATTGGAAGTAAGGGAGAGTTGTTAGATAACGGAGTGCTAACAAAACAAGGAGGAGTAATAGGGATAGGTAAGACAAAAAAATTAAGTAACGATTTGAACACCGACTACTTTACTTATGCATCAAAAAATGAATTAAAAGTATTGCAACTTGGCGTGAAAAATATTAAAATAATCACCTCCCACTCATCATCTTCTTATGAAATACATCGATCAGAAAAAGGTTTTGTTGATTCACTAGTTATTATAAATCCAGATTTATTTTGGAGAAATAGTAAATTTTTAGTTGTTGAGGTCAAGTAAGTTTAGCTTATAGCTTTTCTTATTTTAATTGCCTTTTCTAGGATAGGACGTAGTTCACCTAATTTAAGCATGGTATAAGGGTCACTTTTTGCCTTAGCTGGATCAGGGTGAGTCTCTATAAATAAACCGTCTGCTCCTGTAGCAATAGCACTGTAAACTATAGTGGATATTAAGGAAGGGTCACCACCTGTTACTCCATGTGTTTGATTTGGTTTTTGTACGGCATGGGTACAATCCATAATTACAGGAACTTGGAGATTTTTCAATTTAGTCATTGACGTTGCATCGACAATTAAATCATTGTATCCAAAACTATTACCTCTTTCGCATACCCATACGTTTTTATTTCCTGTTGATTGAACTTTTTCAACAGCAAACCCCATGGATTCGTGGGACATGAATTGACCTTTTTTGATGTTTACAGGTAAGCCTGTTTCCCCAGCAGCTATTAAAAGAGCTGTTTGCCTGCATAGAAAAGCAGGAATCTGTAAATGAGTAACATATTTGGCAACTTTTTTAGGTTCGTGACTTTCGTGTACATCTGTTATTGTAGGGATGTTGAATTTTGCTCCAATTTCTTTGATTATTTCCAAAGACTTTTCATCTCCAATTCCGTCAAAACTGTTGTTTTTTGATCTATTTGCTTTTCGATAACTAGCTTTGAAAATATAGTCTATGGATAAATCTTCACATATTTCGATTACTTTTTCAGCAATCTCAAACCCAGTTTGATTATCTTCTATGGCACACGGGCCCGCTATTAATGTCAAGTTCTTCATTCTTTGGCTTTTTGTCCTAAATAACCACTGTGATGTCTTTTAGAATACTCTTTTTTACTAAACTCAATTTTATTCATCATGGTAACTACTAAAATATCACCAACTACTGTCATTACTGTGGTGGAAGTCGTAGGGGTGAGCCCAAGTGGACAAATTTCTTTGGGATTTCCAGTGTACAGACATGTATTGGCCAATTTGGCTAAAGGGCTTTCAATGTTCCCAGTTAATGCAATAACGGGGATGCTTGTATGTAACAATTTAACTAAATGATCTAATTCTAAAATTTCTCTAGTTTTTCCTGAGTTTGATATTAGTAAAAGAACATCGTTATTTTGAATTAAACCTAAGTCTCCGTGCTGAGCTTCACTAGGATGTAAAAATACTGCTGGTGTTCCTGTTGAAGAAAGAGTAGTAGCAATATTCATTCCTATTTGTCCAGCTTTTCCCATTCCACTTACAACTAATTTCCCATTTTTTTGATGTACTCTTTCAAAGAGAATTTCTACAGCATCTTCTATGATTCCATCAATTGGAATATTTTTTATGGCTTTTATTTCTTGTTCAATTAAATGTTGTATTTCTGCTTTCAAAAGGTGAGTTTTTGGTAAAAGTAGCTATTATATTTTTTCAAATGACTTGAAAAGTTCACGAACCTTATTAAGATCTTCCATGGTGTCTACAGGATGACTGGGGATTTCCGTAATACCAACTTTTATTTGCTCCCCAGCTTCTAACCATCTAAGTTGTTCTAGTTTCTCTGTTTTTTCTAATCCTGATTCTTTTAAACTGCAAAACTTGCTCAATGCATCATTCTTAAAGCCGTAAATTCCAATGTGTTGGTAATAATTTCTGTGTTTTGTCCATGAATCCTTAGGTATGTCTCTTAAATATGGAATGGGGAATCTGCTAAAGTATAGTGCATCTTTATTTTGATCGAACGTTAAGTATACCATTCCCTCTTTAAGGGAGCTAGATGGACCTATTTTTAGTGCTAGGGTAGCGATAGAGGCTTCAGTATCCTCAAAGCATTCAATTAACTTGTTTAGGTGATCTTTTTCAAGTAAAGGTTCATCCCCTTGAATATTGATAATGTATTTATATTCTTTTTTCTTTATTGATGACCATATAGAATATGCTTCATGGCATCTGTTAGTTCCTGTACTATGATTAGAGTCCGTCATAACAACGTTGCCACCAAAAGATTGTACAGTTTCCATAATTCTATTATCATCGGTTGCTACTAAAAGTTCAGGAATGACTTCCAAAGATCTTTCGTATACATGTTGGATCATTGGTTTGCCGGCTATTTCTAGTAAAGGCTTGCCCTCCAGTCTCGTGGAATGATATCTAGCTGGAATGATTCCCAATATTGACGATTTGTCCATGTTCATAGTTCTAAAATAGTTATATTCTCTATATGGTAATAAATATTATGTTATAATATCAATGAAAACTAATCGTAATGTAATGGAGTATTGTTACTTTTGAGGTATGTCAATTGAGGAGGTAAGAAGTTATATTAATACTATTAGAAGAGATTTTGCTAACAAGCCTTTTACAGAGAAAATGGCAGAAAGTAATCCTTACAAGCAATATGCTATTTGGTTTGAAGAAGCAGTTAGTAGTCAAATACTGGACCCTTATGCGGCTTGTTTGTCAACGGTTGATCAACATGGTCAACCCTCATCAAGGATTTTATATATAAGAGATGTGCTTTCGGACGGTTTTGTGTTTTATACTAATTACAATTCTAGTAAAGGGAAAGAGTTATTAGTAAATAATAACGGAGCTTTAAATATATTCTGGGGAGAGTTAGAAAGGCAGATTAGAATTCAAGGAACTATTAGTAAAGTTAATGACGTGATGTCCGATAAGTATTTCCAGGGACGTCCAAGAGAAAGTCAGATAGGCGCGTGGGCTTCTGCACAAAGTGAGTTGTTAAGAGATAGGGGGGAGTTAGAGTCTAAGATTAAATTTTATGAAGAGAAATTTAAAGATCAGAAAGTGCCTAGACCATCACATTGGGGCGGCTATTGCTTGACTCCAAATCTTATGGAATTTTGGCAAGGTAGACCAAGTCGATTACACGATCGAATTGTTTATATTAAAGAAAAAAATAAATGGTCAAAAAATCGTTTATCTCCGTAGTTGACCAGTATTTTGATAGATTCCCGTCTCGAAAAATTCATATTGACTCTAAGCCTTCTGTTAGAGTTAAAATTATTGTAGTTATACCGGCTTATAATGAAGAAGAAATAATACCAACATTAAACTCGTTATTTTTCAGTCAAGTCAATTTCTCATTTGATGTAGAAGTGGTGGTGGTAGTGAATGATTCTTTAGTTGAAGATCAACATGTTAAAGATAGAAACCTCTTGACCTACAAGGAACTGTTGGCATTCAGTAGTTCAGTTGATCTAAAGAATGTTTCTTTAATTCCAGTTTATGTAAACGATTTAGATCCAAAGCATGCAGGAGTTGGCTGGGCTAGGAAGATTGGAATGGATTTAGCACTAGAAAGATTCAAAGAGGTAGATGTTAATGGTATAATTGTAGGTTTAGATGCAGATACATTGGTTGAGCCCAATTATTTCACTGTAATAAATAACTTTTTTGAACAAAGTAAATATCAAGCAGCTTCATTACATTATGAACATCCAATTAATGGTTCTGAGTTTAATGAATTTCATTATCAGCAAATAGCCCTTTATGAGCTTCATTTAAGGTATTATAAAAATGCCTTGGCTTATGTGGGGTTGCCTTATGCTTTTCATACCGTTGGAAGTGCCTTTGCCCTTACGGCAAAAGCTTATGCTAGACAAGGTGGTATGAACAGGCGAAAGGCTGGTGAAGACTTTTATTTCATTAACAAATTAATTAAAGGGGAGGAGTTTGGTGAAATTGCAGGAACAAAGGTTATCCCTTCTCCAAGAATATCGGACAGAGTCCCTTTTGGTACAGGTAGAGCAATTTTGGAAGCATTTGATAAAAAAAAGGATCTGTCTCTAACTTATGATTTCAAAGTGTTTGAGGTTCTGAAGCAATGGGTAGATGGAATTGAAAAGCAAGATTTTGAATATTCGTGTTTCCCTGACTTTATAAGAGCTTTTATAAGTGAAAAGGCATGGCTGGAGGAGCATGCAAGATTATTGAGTAATTCAAATTCGCACGATACTTATTTAAAATCTTTTTATGCAAAATTTGATGCTTTTTGGATCTTAAAATTTATTCATTTTTGTCGCGATAATCACTACGCTAATAGCAACTTGCTGAATAATGCAAACATGCTTTTAAGTGAGTTGAGGTTTCCTGAAAAAAAAGATCTGAAGGATTTGCTAGATTTCTTTAGGTATATAGATAAAAAAAAGGGACCGAAGTCCCTTTTAAATAATAACTACAATTAAAAATTTATTTTACAGAATCTACTACAGCTTTAAAAGCTTGGGGATGATTCATAGCTAAATCTGCAAGGGTCTTTCTGTTTAATTCAATTCCCTTTTCATTAACTTTTCCCATGAATTCAGAATAGCTCATGCCGTATTGTCTAGCACCTGCATTAATTCTTTGAATCCACAGTGATCTGAAATTTCTTTTTTTCTGTCTCCTGTCTCTATAGGCAAATTGGAGACCTCTTTCTACAGCATTTTTTGCTACTGTATGTACGTTTTTTCTTCTTCCGAAGTAACCTTTAGCTAGTTTAAGTATCTTTTTTCTTCTAGCTTTTGCGGCTACACTATTTACTGATCTTGGCATAATTTTAAATTTTTGGCTTAGAGCGTCTTACGATCTTATCTTACTTTTTTTGACTATAAGCCGGGTTTAACATTTAATAACCGTGAAAATTTTAAGCACAAAGTTGTAGCTTAATATTTTTCACATCTGATTTATGGACTAGAGTAGCCTTAGTCAGATTTCTTTTTCTTTTAGTCGCTTTTTTAGTCAAAATATGGCTTTTAAAAGCGTGCTTTCTTTTAATTTTTCCACTACCAGTAAATTTGAATCTCTTCTTGGCACTGGAATTGGTTTTCATTTTAGGCATAACAATAATATTATGTAGTTATTATTTTTATTTCTTTTTTGGGTTGATCATGATTGTCATTTTCTTCCCTTGTAATTCTGGCATTTTTTCTAATACTCCGTACTCTTCTAATTCTTGAGCGAATTTCAAAAGTAAAATTTCACCTCTATCTTTGTAAACAATTGATCTTCCTTTGAAGAAAACAAATGCTTTAAGTTTAGCTCCTTCAGAAAGGAATTTAACAGCATGCTTTAATTTAAATTGAAAATCATGCTCATCAGTATTTGGACCAAATCTTATTTCTTTAATGACTACTTTAACTTGTTTAGCTTTAAGTTCCTTTTGTTTTCTTTTCTGCTCGTACAAGAATTTTTTGTAATCAATTATTTTACAAACTGGAGGTCTAGCATTTGGAGAAATTTCAACTAGGTCTAAATCCATTTCTTCAGCCATTGATACAGCCTTATTAGTCGGGTATACACCTTGTTCTATTCCTTCTCCGACAACTCTAACTTCAGGTACTCTGATTTTGTCGTTAATGCGATGGGGGTCTTCTTTAATTACCCTTCCTCTGTTTGGTCTTCTTGGTCTGATATTCCTCCTTTTTAGTTAAACGTTGTATTTATTTTACAAAAATAGTCCGCGAATATCGTAATTTTTTAGAAGTTTTAAAACTTCTAGAGCATATTCGTTGACCGCAATGCCTAAAAAACTAATAATTCAACTATTTATAGGTGTAAAAAACCTAATTTTTGCAGATCTTTTTTTTTGAAATTTAGCTATTTAGGTCTTCTTCAATATCTTTTTTAATTAAATCACTGAATTGTTTTATGGATTGCAACCCTAGATCTCCTTTGCCTTGTTGTCTAACAGCTACCTTTTTTTGATCTGCTTCTTTTTCTCCAACAATAAGCATAAAAGGTATTTTATTGAGTTCGGCATCTCTAATTTTTCGACCTACTTTTTCAGCTCTTTCATCAATATATCCTCTAATGTTTAGTTCATTAAGATCGTTAAGGACTTGATTGGCATATTCGTTGTAATTTTCACTTAAGGGTAAAATGATAAATTGTTCGGGATTAAGCCATAAGGGGAATTTCCCGCCTGTATGCTCAATTAGTAAAGCAACAAACCTTTCTAGTGATCCAAAAGGAGCTCTGTGTATCATAACTGGTCTGTGTTTTTGATTGTCAGAGCCAGTGTATTCTAGTTCAAATCTTTCTGGTAGATTGTAATCGACTTGGATGGTTCCTAATTGCCATGATCTGTTTAAAGCATCTTTTACCATGAAATCTAATTTAGGACCATAAAAAGCCGCTTCTCCATATTCTACAACTGTGTCTAATCCTTTGTCATTAGCAGCATTGATAATGGCTTGCTCTGCTTTTTCCCAATTCTCGTCAGAACCAATATATTTTCCTTTATTTTCAGGGTCTCTTAAAGATATTTGGGCAACAAATTCTTTAAAGTCTAAAGCTTTAAACACATATAG
>Ga0066849_10000387_pt1 | contig 17734 bp, 17 predicted proteins | sample ETNtaG_9_FD_65492 | JGI IMG/M metagenome (GOLD analysis project Ga0066849, IMG submission 65492) | Marine microbial and viral communities from oxygen minimum zone, Eastern Pacific Ocean - ETNP201406SV69 | ecosystem: Environmental > Aquatic > Marine > Oceanic | place: Pacific Ocean: Eastern... | reverse complement strand
TTATTATTTTCTGGTGTTATAGGCAGACATAACTCAACCCCTAAAGAATATAGTTTGCTCATTAAAGGTAGAGTATTGACTTCATGATTGAAAGGATAAAACCCAGCAACAACTTTTGGTTTATAAATCTTAACTACATCGCCTGCTTTGTTAGAAATTTTTTTAGATGCAAATAAAGCATATTCACTACTTATATTTTTTCTTAATTCAAAAAATTTTTTCCTTAAGTTTATTTTCGATTTTGAAGAATTTATGTCTATCATGGATTTTTTTAACAATAACAATGCGATAGCCAAAACTGTCGATGGTTTAAAATCCTCTGTGGCCTGATTAAACAGGTGGGCACCACATTAAAAAAGCATGAGCTTAATCAGAGGCAGTTCCCTAAGGATAGATATTGGCCCCAGGAATGTAATACCTGTCGAGCAAATCAGCTATCGCAATACAAGTATAAATTATACTAATTTATCTGCAACTAATTCTATTCTTTTTGTTGCTTTTTTTATGATTTCTAACAATGATCCATACTCATTGTCATCAATTTTATTACTATAATTTTGTTTAGAATAGATCCTATCAGCAATTATTAACGAAGCCATCAAAAGGAGCCTGTTGTCTCCTATTTGCCCTAAACTAGACACCAGCCCTTCCACTTCTTCATTAATGATTTGGCTTAATTTTTTAATATGATCCTGTTCACCATTTTCACAAGATATTTTATAAGATTGGTTATTAATTTTTATTTCAACTATTGCTTGAGTTTGTTTACTCATTTTTGAATTTTTTTCTCAATATTATCAATTAAACCTTTAACTTTGTTTCTTATAACTAAAAATTCATTTTTTACATTTAAATCAATTTTGGACTTCTCTTTTTCTTCTATTTTATTTGACTTTGATTTATTTGCTTTGTTTTCTAAATTTTCCAATGCTAATAATAGTTTCTGTAATTCAACATTTATTTCATTCATTTTAGTTATGCCGATTAAATTAACCAATATTTTAAATTGCTACTTAGCATGACTAGAGTCAATTAAGAAATTACATTTAACTTATTTTTATCTATTGATATATGTAAACGTTATAGTAGATATAAATTTTAGATATATATTTAAGTATATTTAAGTTTTAATTTTTAACTAGGATACAAAAATGAAAATTAATGGGAATGCCATAAAGCAAGGGAATGTAATAGAACACAAAGGAGGACTTTGGGTTGCAGTAAAAACTTCTCATGTAAAGCCCGGCAAAGGTGGTGCCTTTGCTCAAGTGGAATTAAAAAATTTAAGAGATAACACTAAGCTGAACGAGCGATTTAGGTCCTCCGAAACTGTTGAAAGAGTTATATTACAAGAAAATAAAGCTACTTTTCTTTATGAGGAAGGCGATACGCTGATTTTTATGGATTCTACAACTTATGAACACAAAATGATTTCACAAAACTTAGTTGAAGATAAAAAGGCTCTCCTTGAAGATGGTATGGAAGTTATAATAAATCTATACGAGGAAGAGGCAATTTCTATTGAATTACCCGATACAGTTACCGTGGAAATAGTTGAAGCAGATGCAGTAGTAAAAGGTCAAACAGCTTCTTCTTCTTATAAACCAGCTACTATAAAAAATGGAATGCGAATACTAGTCCCCCCACACATTGAATCAGGAAGCAAAATAATAATCAAAACTGAAGATTGTTCTTATGTTGAACGGGCAAAAGGATAAACAAAGTGATACCTTACCAGGGAAGATCTCCAATCATCAATGTAATCTCTAACGCATGTATTAATGCTGGGAAGAAACTGTTAAAGGATTTTGTAGAAATTGAAAACCTTCAAGTTAGTAAAAAAGGGACATCTTCATTTTTTGAAAACACTATGAAATTAATTGAAAATAATTTGAATGGAAATTTATTAAAAGCAAGACCAGAGTGGTCTATAAATTCGAAAAATAAACATCCAAGCAATGAAAATATATGGATTGTAAACCCCCTTTCTGGTCAGGTCAATTTTCTTCATGGCATCCCACATATATCTATTTCGGTCGCCTCTTTAAATGATGGTAAAATTACTGCAGGATGCGTTTATGACCCTATCAGGAAAGAACTTTTTTATGCCGAACTTGGGAGGGGTGCTTATTTAAATGAAAAAAGAATAAGAGTTTCAGGAAGAGACGCATTAAATGGTTCACTTCTTAATTTTGGATTTGAAGAATTAAGTTTTATGGAAATGAAAAAGTTCAAATCACTAGGATCGCAAATTAGAATTAGCGGGTGCCCATCTCTTGACTTGGCATGGGTGGCTTCTGGGAGAATAGATGGGTACCTTCAAAGGATACCAGTTTATGATAATATGGCTGGCATTCTAATAGTAAGAGAATCTGGAGGATTTTGTACAGATTTTTCAATGACAGAAAATTTAATTGATAAAAATGAGATTTGTGCAGCAAACCCTTCTATCCATAATCAAGCCATTAAATTAATAAAGAATATTAACATTAATTAAAGCCATCTTATTCCTGACACTTTTAAAAATTATTTTTATCTTCAAGAATTGTGAGAGTTAAATGACAGATCCAAGAAAATACCTTCTAAGAATGCTTTTATTTATCATTGTGGTCTTTACAATAGTTATGGTCTTAAACAAACCTTTAATTGATGCATTCCAAGCTAATATTGCCATAAATGGACTTATAATCGGTGTTCTTTTGATAGGTATAGTTTTCCTGTGCAGGCAAACTATAAAACTTGTTCCTGAAAAAAATTGGATTGAAAGCCTTCAAAGTCAAAACAAATCTTTAATTAAACCAGTATTAATGGCTCCTTTGGCGCATATGCTTGCGAAGGATTCGAGCCTAAAAGATTTTTCAATCTCTGCTGCAGCATTACGTTCAGTGTTAGATGGAGTAGCTGGAAGACTTGACGAAAACAGAGAGATAGCAAGATACCTAATTGGGTTACTAATTTTTCTTGGTCTATTAGGAACTTTTTGGGGACTTATTGGTACAGTAAGCTCTGTTAGTAATGTTATAAGCGGTTTAAATTTTGGCAATCAAGATACAAACTTAATATTTTCTAATTTACAAAAAGGTTTAGAATTACCTCTTGAAGGAATGTCAACTGCATTCTCTTCCTCATTGTTTGGGTTGGCAGGTTCACTTATTTTAGGTTTCTTAGATCTTCAATTAGGGCAAGCATCAGGTAGATTTTATCAAGATCTAGAAAATTGGTTATCTTCCTCTGTAAAAATATCGAGTTCAAACATTCATACAAATGCTATTTCAGAAAATTTTGGTTATTCAGGTACTTTGTCAGATGGAGCAGCATCTCATTTATCTGAATTAGCTTCTGCTTTAACTAGCATTGAGGCTGATAGGAGTAGATTATTACATCAAATTACAGAGTTAAACACTCAGTTAAGAAGATTGGTAGACCAGATTGAAAATGATCATTCAATCCAAAAAAAATTACCATCAATAGAGGCGCAACTTCAAAGTATAACAGAAGAAGCTAGAAGCAACCATTCGTCACAATCAGATCTAATAAAACAAGAAACAAGAGCACTAGGGAGTTCAATAAAGAAAACGAAAGTAACAGGTAATTTAAAAGACAAAAATATAAAACTTAGAGCTGATTAAACGAATGGCGTTATCAAAAACACGCTCATTAAGAAATGACCCGCACACATGGCCAGGATTTGTGGATGCATTAGCAGCACTTTTAATGGTTGTGATATTTGTTCTAATGATATTTAGCTTAGCACAATTTTACCTAAATCAAATTGTGAGCGGTCAAGATGAAGCATTATTTGATTTAAATAAAGAAATTAGCGATCTCTACAGGTTGCTTCAACTTGAAAAAGATTCAAATACCAACCTGAACGATCAAATTAACCAGTTAAAATTAAATTTTGAAACTACAAATAAAAATTTATCTGAAGAAATAAAGGAAAATGATGCACTCTCTGAAATAATTTTATCTTTAAAAAAAACATTGTCTGATACTCAAGAAAATTTAAACAAAACAGAGATTGAACTCTCAAATCTAAAGCAAAAAAACATTCAAGACTATTCAAGTTTTGATTCTAAAATTAGTGAATTAGAAAAAAATCTCTCTATTAATAGAGATGAACTTGCAATAAAGATTGATGACATTCTGCAGCTTGAAAAAATTAAATCTAACCTTCAATTAGAAGTAGAAAATTTAATTTCGAAGGATAGAGAAATTAATGCTGACTTGTTGCAAGAAAGGGATTACTCAAAGACTCTTGAAGAAAAAATTGCCTCTTTAAAAGACAAAGCTTTGCTTACTCAAAAACAAAATAGTGAGAGCTCCAATGAAATAATTAAACTTCGTTCGCAAATTAACACTCTAAAAGTTGCTCTTTCAGAAGTAAATTTAAAGTTAAGCCAATTGCAAGCTTTGTTTGAAAAACAAAAAGAAGAGGACGAAAAGAATAAAATAGAAACTGCTAATTTAGGTAAAAATTTAAATTCCGCTTTAGCTTCTAGGGTTAAAGAACTTCAAAAATTCAGGTCAGAATTTTTTGGAAGATTAAGTGAGTTGTTGGAAAATCGAGAGGAAATAAGAATTGTTGGAGACAGATTTGTTTTTCAATCAGAATTATTATTTGAAAAAGGTTCTGCAGTACTTGGTAAAAAGGGTGATGAACAGTTAAAGAAACTATTTGTTACTTTAGATGATATAGCCAAAACTATTCCCAGTGACATTAATTGGGTCTTACAGGTGGAAGGTCATACGGATAACATACCGATAACCGCTGGGAAGTTTTTAGATAATTGGGATCTTTCAACTGAAAGAGCATTATCTGTAGTAAGATTTCTGATCAACCAAGGAATCAGTCCAAGTAGGCTTTCTGCAACTGGTTACGGTGAGCATCAACCAATTTTCATAATAGATAGCGATTTAACACAAGAAGAAATTAATAGTAAAAACAGAAGAATTGAACTCAAAATTACGCAAAGAATAGTGAACTAAATAAAAATTAAACTTGCGATAATAGTTATACAGTTATATATAGTTTTAAAATTTATATTTGATTGAGGATAAAATGAAAAAAGATATTCATCCAGACTATCATGAGATTACTGTTGAAATGACGGATGGCAGCAAGTATAAAACTCGATCTACTTTAGGAAAACCTGGCCATAATTTGAAATTAGATATTGATCCTAAAACCCACCCCGCATGGACTGGGCAACATAGAATTGTTGACTCTGGCGGACAAGTTGCAAGATTTAATAAAAAATTTGGCAAACTAGGAATATAAGTTTTAGTTAATTTCTTCTTATTTTTGAATGAGCTGCTGCAAGCCTAGCTATCGGTATTCTAAATGGTGAAGCAGAAACGTAGTCCAATCCAACTTCTTCAAAAAAATCTATTGAAGCAGGATCACCTCCGTGCTCTCCACAGATACCTAATTTTAAATTTTTATTTTTATGCCTTCCTTTAGTTGCTCCTAATTTTACTAATGATCCAACGCCATCTTTATCTATTGAAACAAATGGGTCATGAGGGAATATACCTGCTTCCAAATATCTGTTCAAAAATGAGCCTATATCATCTCTACTTATACCCAGCGTCGTTTGAGTAAGGTCATTAGTTCCAAAACTAAAAAAATCAGCTGAAGAAGCAATCTCTTCTGCACATAATGCAGCTCGAGGTAATTCAATCATTGTTCCAACTAAATAGTTAAATTTAACCTTGGTTTCTTTCATTATAGAGGCAGCTACTGAATTAATTATATCTTTACAAAAATCTATTTCAGCTGATGTTGAAGCTAAAGGTATCATAATTTCAACTTTAAGCTCATCATCTATTTTTTTCTGAACTTTGACTGCGGCCTCAATAATTGCCCTTGCTTGCATTTCACAAATTTCAGGATGACTTATAGCAAGTCGACAACCTCTATGACCTAACATTGGATTTGCCTCACGCATTCTTAATGATTGAGTTCTAACTTTCTCAATATCAACCCCTGTACTCTTAGAAAATGAAACTAATTCTTTTTCACTATTAGGAAGAAATTCATGAAGAGGCGGATCCAATAACCTTATAGTAACTGGAAGTCCTTTCATTATTTCGAAAAGCTTTTCAAAATCTTTCCTTTGCATAGGAAGAAGTTTTTCTAGAGCTTTTTTCCTATCCTTGATGTTTTCAGAAAGTATCATTTCCCTCATAACGATGATTCTATCTTCATCAAAAAACATATGCTCTGTTCTACATAAACCAATGCCCTCAGCGCCAAATTTTATGGCAGTTTTGGCATCACTTGGTGTTTCTGCATTTGCTCTGATTTTCAATCTTCTTTCCTTATCTGCCCAATTCATTAAAGTTTCAAAGTTTGAAGACATTTCAGGATAAACTGTAGGAACAGCTCCTAAGTATACTTTTCCTGTACTTCCATCAATTGTAATTTCTGTGCCAGATTTAAACTTTCTATTATCAAAATATACAGTGCCATTATTTTGATCAATTCTGAGTTCATTTGCACCTGTTATGCATGCTCTCCCCATGCCTCTTGCAACAACTGCCGCATGACTTGTCATCCCTCCCCTAGCAGTCAAAATTCCACTTGCAGCATGCATTCCTCCGATATCTTCAGGGCTGGTCTCTAATCTTAATAATATTACATTTTCTCCTGCAGCAGAAAGTTTTATAGCTTCTTCTGATTCTAATACAATCTTGCCAGAAACCGCTCCCGGCGAAGCGGGCATTCCCTTTAAAAGAAAATCTGAATTGGCGTTTTTATCTAATGTTGGATGAAGAAGTTGATTTAAACTTTCTGGTTCAACTCTCATTAAGGCTTGTTGAATAGTTATTTTTTTTTCTTCAACCATATCAACTGCAATTTTGATAGAAGCTTCAGCTGTCCTTTTCCCATTTCTGGTTTGAAGTAAAAATAATTTTCCTTTTTGAATTGTAAATTCAATGTCTTGCATGTCTCCATAGTGTTTTTCTAGAATAATTCTACATTTATCAAGTTGCTTGTAAATTTTGGGCATTTTAACCTCTAAACTTAAATCTGCTGATCCATGTTCATCACTATCTTTAGTAAGTGGATTTGGAGTTCTTATCCCAGCAACAACATCCTCGCCTTGAGCGTTAATTAAATATTCACCGTAAAAAAAATTTTTTCCATTATTTGGATTTCTAGTAAAAGCAACTCCAGTGGCGCAGTCTTCTCCCATGTTGCCAAAAACCATTGATTGGATGTTAACTGCCGTCCCCCAGCTAGAAGGCAAATTATTTAATTTGCGGTATGTTATTGCCCGGTTATTCATCCAACTAGAAAAAACAGCACTGATCGCTTTCCATAATTGATCGTATGGTTTTTCTGGAAATTCTCGACTTGTTTCATTTAAAACAATTTCTTTAAATTCCGACACCAAATTTTTCAAATTCTCAGCCGTTAACTGCGTGTCTTCAACAAATCCATTTTCAATTTTTATATCTTCTAATGCATCTTCAAAAAGTGAATTATCCACTCCAAGAACAACATCAGAATACATCTGGATAAACCTTCTATAACTATCAAAGGCAAATCTTTCATTTCCTGTACTCTTTGCCAAACCTAAAACCGCGTCATCATTTAAACCTAAGTTTAAAATTGTATCCATCATACCAGGCATGGATGCTCTTGAGCCTGACCTTACAGACAATAACAATGGACTAGTATTACTACCAAATTGCATTTTAGAGGAGTCTTCAATTTTTTTAATGTAGAAATTAATTTCCTGATCAAGAGTGTCGGGAAACTTTCTATCATTTTCAAAGTAATAGGAACAGACTTCTGTTGAAATTGTAAAGCCATGGGGAACAGGAAGGCCAATTTTACACATTTCTGCTAAATTTGCACCTTTTCCGCCAAGTAAATTTCTCATTTCTGCATTACCTTCAGTTAAATTATCACCAAAGTAATAGACAGCTTTATTCAATGTTTAATCTCCATATATTATAAATAAAAAAATATCAAAAACTTACAATTTTTAAAAAATAAAAATATTATTGTTTCAATTAAATTATTTTTAATTAGCCTTCTAAATTATATAGTTTTCCTATTTCTAATAACTTGCTTCTTAGAATGGATAAAATATTTAACCTTCTTTTCTTAATAGATAAATTTGGATCATTTATTTGATATTTTTCAAAAAATTTATCAATAATCTTCTTAAGAGATGATCTCTGTTTTAACATTTTAGAAAAATTGTCAGTTTCTTTGATAGCCTCAATATTTTCTAGAAGTTTAATTTCTTGCTCAAGTAAATCCTTTCTAGATTGTATTTTGACGTTATACTTATTATTGATTTTTTTTTCTTCTATTTCTAAAATGCTTGAAACTCTCAACCACAATGATTTCAAATCATTGCCTTCACTGGTTTTTAAAAAAGAATTCAATTCTTCAGTTTTAAAGTAAATTTGAAATAAGTCTATTATAGACTCATCCACAAAACAATCTATTACATCGTATTTAATGTCTCTTTCTTTTAGCAAAACTTTAAATCGTTCAATAATGAATAATTTAATTTTTTTCTGTAAATCTGTATCTTTTTCAATTATCAAATTGGTTGAAAAATTTATAATTTTATCAATATTTATTGAAATTTTACCTTCAATAAGGATCCTAATTATGCTTAAAGCAGACCGCCTTAATCCAAATGGATCTTTACTACTTGAAGGGAATGCACCTACAGAAAACAAACTCGACAAATGATCAACCTTGTCTGCTAATGATAAAATATTCGCCCCAATATTTGAAGGAATATTCCCTGAGTTTCCTTTTGGGAGGTAATGGCCACTTATAAAGCTAGAAACCTCTTTTCCTTCATTTTTTGAATAATAGCCGCCCATGATCCCTTGTAATTCAGGGAACTCACTCACCATACCGGTTAGCAAGTCTATCTTGCACAACAATGCAGCCCGCTTAATTTTGTCTATATTTTTAACTTTTAATTGATTAGATATAAAATCAACAATTTTTTGTATTCTTATAGATTTATCATATAACGTCCCTAAACCTTCAAAATAAGAAACTTTCTTCAATTGATTGAGCATAATTGGAAAATTTTTCGAACTATCATTATCCCAAAAAAATTTAGCATCCTCCAATCTAGATCTCAAAACTTTCTCATTTCCTATTAAAATATTTTTATCTCTTCTTTTATTGCGAGGCATATTTGAAATCACAATAAAATAAGGCTTTATATCTTGTTGATTGTTTATTATAGAAAAGTATTTTTGATGAGTTTTCATAACCGTAATTAACACCTCTTTAGGAAGGGACATGAATTTCTTATCAATCCTTCCAACCAAAGCATTTGGCCATTCAACTAAACCGCAAACTTCATCAAGTAATTTTTCATCTTCAACTATAGATAAATTTAATTTATTTGAAATTCTATTGATTTGCCTCTCTATTGTTTTTTTTCTTTCAATTGGATCAACCAAAACATAATTTTTCTTCAATTTTGAAACATATTCTTCCTTATTTAGAAAAGAAAATTTCTTCCTATTTAAGAAACTATGTCCACAAGTAAAATTGGAAGTTTTTAGATTCAATTCTTTTTGACCTAAATAAAATTTTATAACTTTATTATTGTATAACACATTGACGCCTTTTAAAGGCCTTACCCATTTCAACGAACCCTTGCCCCATTTTTGAGATTTTTGCCAAGGAAAATTATTTATTAAATTTGTTATTATTTGTGGCAATATTTTTTTAAAAGACTTGCCCTTTTTATTTACCGTATAAAATAAAAACATTCCTTTTGGAGTGTCTCTTTTTTCTAAGTTTTCTAGTTTTACACCAACTGACTTGGCAAAACCATCTATTGCAATTTGATTTGCATCTACTCTAGGACCTCTTTTTTCCTCCTGGACATCATTTTGTTTTGAAGAAACATTTTCAATATTAATAGCGATCCTTTTAGAACCATAAAATTCTTTTGTTTTGCCAAAAGTAAAATTATTAATTTCAAGTTCGTTTAAAATTTTTTCTTTTAATTTTATTGAAGCTACTTTTTGCATTCGAGCAGGAATTTCTTCAGAATAAAATTCCACAAATAAATTAGACAATTTTTTCGTCCTTGAATGAATTTAGGTAAGATACACAACATCTTTTGGCTAAATTTCTAATTTTAAGTATGTAACTCTGTCTTTCAGTTACTGAAATTGCCCCTCTTGCATCCAACAAATTAAAGAGATGACTGGCCTTAAGACATTGATCATATGCTGGCAAAGGTAAAGCATGTTTTTCATTTAATAAGTCATAACATTCTTCTTGAGCCATCTCAAACTGAGAGTAAAGCTTTTTGACATTTGCTCTTTCAAAGTTGTAAACAGAAAACTCTTTCTCATTTCTTAAAAAAATATCACTATATTTAATTTTTGAGTTAGAAGTTGTATTCCATTCTATGTCAAAAATATTTTCAACTTTTTGAATAAACATAGCCAAGCGTTCCAAACCATAGGTTAACTCTAGAGGCACTGGAGCGCATTCAATTCCTCCTACTTGTTGAAAATATGTAAATTGAGAAATTTCCATGCCATCGCACCAAACCTCCCATCCCAGCCCCCAAGCACCTAGAGTGGGGCTTTCCCAGTCATCCTCAACAAATCTAATATCGTGATTATTTAATTTTAATCCTATTGCCTCTAAACTTCCCAAATATAGTTCTTGGCTATTTTCTGGTGAAGGCTTCATGATTGTTTGGAATTGATAGTAATGCTGAACTCTATTTGGATTTTTACCGTATCTTCCGTCAGAAGGTCTTCTTGAAGGTTGAACATAAGCAGCATTCCAATTTTCTTCAGGACCTAAACTTCGCAAAGTTGTAGCAGGATGAAAGGTTCCCGCCCCTACTTCATTATCATATGGTTGAAGTATCACACAGCCAACTTCAGACCAATAATATTGTAAATTCAAAATTATTGATTGAAAATCTGTTTTATTAACCCTTTTGAAATTCATTTAATCGTCAATTAATTTTGATATTATCTTATCATGAAATCTATAAATTATTGGAACAGTCAACATTATTACACTTTTCTCCATCAATCCACATTCCACATTCAGCACATTTAACAAGATTGATATTTTTATCTTTTAAATTATTATTTCTACGATCAAATAATCTAAATAAACTCCAAATTATCCAAATTATAGCAATTAATACTAAAATTTTCTGAATTGAAAGCATTACAGTCCAAAACGCTTCCAATGAGCATTATTTTCAATTTCATTAATTATACTATTAATTATTGGGGATGAAAAACCTTGAATTAACCCAGAAATAAAACTTTTCTTCTTGTTTATAAATTTAAGCTTTACTTTATTACCAAAGCGCTGTCTTAACACAGTTCTAATCTCTCCAATTCCATCAATAAGTCCTAACTTTAAAGCCGTTTCTCCTGACCAAAATGCACCTGTAAAAATAGAATCATCACCAGATAACTTACTACCTCTTCTAAGATTTACAAGGTCAACAAAAGCTTTTTGGGTATCGTTCATAATATTTTTCAACATTCTTACATCTTCAGATCTCTCTGGTTTAAATGGATCTAATGAACCTTTCGATTTGCCAGTAGTATAGACTCTCCTTTCAACTCCGACCTTGCTTATTGCTTCACTAAAACCAAATGAAGCTGAAATAACTCCAATTGAACCAACTATGGAAGCTTTATCAGCAAAAATCTCATCCCCAACGCATGAAAGCCAATATCCTCCTGATGCAGCAACGTCTTCAATAAAAACTAAAATAGGTACATCTTTTTTTTCTGCAAAATATCTAACTCTCTGATAAATCAATGATGATTGAACAGGCGAGCCACCAGGGGAGTTAATAATTATTGCAACTGCACTTGGTTTACTTGTAGAAAAAGCTTTTTTTATATTACTTTCAAGATTCTCTGCATTTATTCTTCCTTTACCAAGTCCTCCACCAGTGCCTATAACACCATCAAACCTTAAAACAGGAACCGTAGGTCTTTTTTTGGAGAATAGCCCTAAAATAAATTCAAAAATATTTTTCATAATTTTACTATCTTGTTTAAGTAAATTTATTCTTTGTTTCAAAATTATAAATTGATAATAGGCGAATATATAAATAATTTATATATATCAATTTAAATTATATACAATATGTAATAAAAATTAATTAATATTTTCAGGCTCTGGATAAATTATGGAAAAAATAATATCTCTTTCTCAGGAAAAACTGCTTCAAGTAAATGAATTAATACTAGAAAGAATGCACTCAAATATCCCATTAATCTCTCAAATAGCAAAATACATTTTATCTGCTGGAGGAAAGAGACTAAGGCCAATATTAGCTTTGTCATCATCAAAGTTATTGAATTACAATAACTCTTCTAATCAAGATATTTACCTGGCGTCTGCTGTAGAACTAATACATACTGCAACATTGTTACATGATGACGTGGTGGATAACTCTAGTAAAAGAAGAAATAAAAAAACCGCTAATGAAGTTTGGGGTAACCAAATAACTATTTTAGTCGGTGATTTTCTTTTTAGTCAAGCTTTTGAGTTGATGGTAAAAACCAATTCTCTAGATGTATTGCAAACGTTATCAAATGCATCTTCCAAAATCGCAGAAGGTGAAATCAATCAGTTGCAATGTCAAAGTAAACCGGAAACTACAACTGAAGAATATTTAGAGATCATAACAGGGAAAACTGCAAAACTTTTTTCAGCTGCTTGTAAGTCAGGAGCCTTAATTTCAACTAATAATATAGACCAAATTAAGGCATTAGAAATTTATGGAAAAGAATTAGGTGTAGCTTATCAACTTGTTGATGACGCTTTGGATTATATTTCGGAAACTCCAAAATTAGGGAAATCAGTTGGAGATGATTTTAAGGATGGAAAAGTAAGTTTGCCTATTATTATTTCATGGAACAAGGGAACTAAAGATGAAAAAAATTTTTGGACTAGAGCGATTTCAAATTTAGACCAAAATGAAAATGATTTTAATAAAGCTAAAGAATTAATTAACAAATATAATGGTATAATGGAAACATACGCACTTGCTAAAAGTTACTCACAAAAAGCAGTCGATGCTTTGTCAATTTTTGAATCCTGTGAAGTTAAAGATGGTTTGATAGAAGTTGCCAATTTTACAACAAGCAGAGTTAATTGAGATTATATTTATTTATGAATCTTATGACCTGTTACAATATTAATAATGTAATTAATAAACTTTTTGAACTAAAAATTCACAGTATTGGGATGAATGGCGATGGTGTCGCATCAAACTATGGTCTTCCTGAAAGATTTATAAGTGAATACAAATTTTATGTGCCAGGAGCATTAGATGGAGAAAAAGTTTTAGCAAAAGCACATAAAATAATACAAAAAAAAATATTTTGCAGGCTTATAAAAGTCATTGACCCCTCAAAAGATAGAGAAAAAGAGGACTGTAAAAAATTTTTAGATTGTGGGGGGTGTAATTTTAGAAATGTTAATTCTAATTGGATTAAAAAATGGAAAATCAAACAGTTAACAAAAATAACTGAACCATTAAAAATAAAAGAAAAAATTTTACCTTTATCTAGTTCTGAAAAATCCAAAAGAAGAAGAGTTGTGTTTTCTGTTAAAGCAAATAATAAAAATTTTTACTTTGGTTTTAATTCTAGATTCACACAAAATATTATTGATATCCAAAATTGCAGAACAATGAATAGTAAATTAACTGAACTATATCTAAAACTAAAATCAAATTTAAATCAGTTCATAATAAAGAAAACAAATTTTAAAATTAAAGTTAATTACTTAGATAAAGGTGCAGACATTCTATTTGATATTAAAAAACAAAACTATAAAGAGATATTCAACTATAATCAACTAATTCAATTTTTGATTTCATTGAATACGTTACGTGTAAGTTTTAAAACAAATGGAAAAATTCAAATAGTACAATTGAATGGTGAAAATCAGAACACACTAGGTAAGTTAAATGGGAAAAGCTTATATTCTCTACCTCCTCCAGGTGGTTTCTTGCAACCCACTAAAGAAGGGGAAAGAGAAATAATTAAATTCGTAATTAAAGCGATAAATGGATCAAGAAAAGTTGCTGATCTCTTTTGTGGAAGTGGTACACTTGCAATACCAATTTCTCAAAATGCAGAAATTTTTTGTGCAGATTCAAACCAAAGTTCTCTATCTGGACTAATAGAAGCTTTAAAACAGCAGCAGAACCTCAATAACAATAAAATTATCAATCAAGATTTATTATCGCTTCCAATTTCTCATAAAACTTTAAAGGATATGGATGCCATTATATTGAACCCTCCTTCAAAAGGTGCTAAAAAACAATTAAAGGAAGCCATTTTATCAAATGTGCCTAGCATAGTCTATGTATCATGCAACTTAAATACATTTGCTAGGGATGCTAAATTTCTCCTAGAAAATGGTTATAGATTAGAATGGTTAAAGCCAATAGATCAATTTCCCAACACAATGCATTTGGAGATAGTATCTAAATTTATAGAAAAAAAATAATTTTGAAATCAGCTTCCAATATTATAAAAAAGAGATCTGTAACCATTGGAAATCATCGTACTTCCATTTCCTTAGAAGATGAGTTTTGGCAATTACTTGAAAAAGAAGCTGATAATATGGGTTTATCACTCAATAAACTGATTTTGACTATTGACAATGGGCGTCCTAATAATGATTACAATTTATCTTCATATATACGGATATGGATTTTAAATAAAATATTGTATAAATAAAGTTGGTATTAAATTTTTGTGTCAAAAAAATGTTTCATCTATGTATAATTGAATCAGGTTTTATTAATCCTGCACTCACAAAACAATACCCCCCTTACTCTGAAATGTTTTCAGAGTTTCTAAAAACCACCTCTCGAAACTGGAAAGTGACAAGTTATGATATCTACAACAATAATTTTCCATCAAATATTGATTTTTATGATGGATTTTTAATAACAGGCAGCTCATTTGGAGTTTATGAAAATTATAATTGGATAACTCAAACTTTAAGAACAATAAATCATATTTTAGATAAAAATAAACAAATCGTTGGCATTTGTTTTGGCCATCAAATCATTGCTCAGGCTATAAACGGGTTGGTTGAAAAGTCAAGTAATGGATGGGGGGTTGGAATTAAGAAAATTATGTTTCATAAACAAAAACCATGGTTCCATAATAAAGTTGACAATATTAGATTAATCTCTTTTCACCAAGACCAGGTTGTAAAAATCCCTGATTATGTAGATCATTTAGGAGGAAATAGTTTTTGTAAATACTATTCTTTCAGTGTTGAAAACTTTGCATTTACTCTCCAAGGACATCCAGAGTTTTCAAATAAATATGCTTTGGATTTATTAAATTTGAGAAAACAAGGTATTGGAGAGGAAAGATATTTAACAAGCAAATATGAACTCCAAAACCAAACACACGATGGGAAATTGGTAAGCAATTTAATTGCAAATTTTCTTGAAAAAAACTTTTAACTTTTTCGGAGATTAAAATGTCACTTATTCTTGGATTGGACGCTGGAGGAACATACACTGATTCTGTAATATTTGATTCAAAAACCCAAAAAATAATTTCTGAAGGAAAATCTCTTACAACAAATTTTGATCTTTCTATAGGCATAAAAAAATCAATGGAGATATCATTAAGCAAAATACCCATTATAAATCAAAATAAAATTAAACTAATTGTTGTATCATCAACCTTAGCAACAAACTCAGTAGTAAATTCAACGGGTTGTAGAGTTGGATTAATTTTGGCAGGATTCGACCAATCAATTCTTAAAAATCAAAAACTTTTAAACGTTTGTAAAAATGGTGAAATTTTTCTGACCCCCGGCGGTCATAATGCTGATGGAATTGAAATTGAAAAATTAAAACTTTACGAAATTGATAAATTTTTAAAGTGCAATTTAGAAAAAATTGAAAGCATTGCCATTACTAGCCAATTTTCAACAAGAAATCCTGACCATGAAAATAGGATTAAAGAATATATTAGAAAAAAAGCGCAACTGCCAATTACCTGCAGTCATGATTTAACTTTCAATCTAAATGGACCCAAAAGAGCAATAACGTGTGTTTTAAACGCAAGTTTAGCTAATATTATTGATAGATTGCTACTCGATATTGAAAATATCATTTTAGAAAAAGATCTAAAATCAAAATTGATGATTGTTAAAGGTGATGGCTCTCTCATTAATCCTATTACAGCAAGGGCAAAGCCTATTGATACAACAATGTCAGGACCTGCCGCTTCTTCAGTTGGAGCAGTATGGTTAACTAATAAAAAAAATGCTATTGTAGTTGATATTGGAGGGACTACAACAGATATATGTCTCATAAAAGCTGGCTTTCCGTTAATCTCAACAAAAGGCGCTGAAATTGGGAAATGGAAAACTATGGTTGAATCACTATCAATTAAAACTACAGGATTAGGCGGTGATAGTGAAGTATCTTTACCTCAAAACAATTTGTTCAATAACCTTAAGATTGGACCAAAAAGAATTATACCTCTGTCTCTTGGGGCCAAAAATGAACCCATAATTTTAGAGTTTTTAAAAAAACAATCAGCATATCCTATAAGCAGCGAAACTGATGGAGTGTTTATATGGAAAAAAAATTTAAATGATAGTCCTAATTGGTTAAGTAAAGTAGAAACGTTAGCTTATAAAAATTTAAATGATAAAATACCTGTCCCAATCTCTGAGGTGGCTCCAAATCAATCACTTTTAGGGGCTTTTAAAAGATTAATTAATTATAATTTAGTTGAAATTTCAGGTTTTACTCCTACAGATGCTGCACATGTACTAAAAATTTTTAATGGATTTTGTACTAAGGCAGCAGAGTTAGGCGCAATAATTTTTTCCAACCAAAAAAATGCTTCTGGAAATTTTATTGCAAATTCAAAAGAAGAATTTTCTGAAATTGTAATTAAAAGCTTAATCAATAAAAGTGCTTGTTCAATTTGTGATTTTGCCTTAAGGAGTGAAAATATTAACTTTACAGAAAATAGACTTAATGAAAACTTTCTCCTTCAGGAAATTTTGTTTGGAGACAAAAGGAAGCTTGCACAAATAAATTTAAAAATCAATTTACCTATAATATCAATTGGAGCTTCTGCACCTTCTTATTACCCGCAAGTAGCATCAAAATTAAAAACTAAAAATATAATTCCAAAAAATTTTTCTGTTGCTGGAGCAGTTGGCGCTGCTATTGGTTCCATAAAACAAACAGTCAAAATTTTAATAACCCAAAGTGAAAAAGATAAATTCCGAGTACATTTTTCTTCAAAACCAAAAGTTTATAGCAACCTGTTAGAAGCTGTTAAAAAGGCAAAGGTTATTTCTAAAGAACTTGCTTATAAAAGGTGCTCTTCTAATGGAGCTTCTAAAATTGTTACAAAAATTAATGTTATTAAAAATGAAATAGCCTTAAGTAAAAATAAGAAAATCTTTCTAGAATATATAATTATTGCTACAGCTTATGGTAGATCGATTGATAATTGAATGGTAGGCCCTGAGGGACTTGAACCCCCGACATACCCGTTATGAGCGGGTTGTTCTAACCAACTGAACTAAGGGCCTATAAAATTAGTTTCTAAGTTACTTGATTTCATAAAAAAAAATAAAAATCAATTAATATATTAATTATGCTTCAAGAAAACTTCTTAATTTTCTTGATCGAGATGGATGTTTAAGTTTTCTCAA
>Ga0066849_10000385_pt1 | contig 17770 bp, 14 predicted proteins | sample ETNtaG_9_FD_65492 | JGI IMG/M metagenome (GOLD analysis project Ga0066849, IMG submission 65492) | Marine microbial and viral communities from oxygen minimum zone, Eastern Pacific Ocean - ETNP201406SV69 | ecosystem: Environmental > Aquatic > Marine > Oceanic | place: Pacific Ocean: Eastern... | reverse complement strand
TTACCATATTCTCCAATAGGATCTACAGAATCATGGTCTTCATCAATAGTAAATTTCTGATGCATACTATGAATGATCTTATGGTTTGTAGGTATTACGGCCATCTTAGATCTTTGCTCTAGCTTTTTTACATGAGATTGATTAATCTCAATGGGTTCATTTTCATTATTTTGTAATCCAATTGAGTGATGGGTGCTAAAACTTCTTATATGTTTCCCAGCAATTCCAACATTAACAAACTCAATAGGAACTTTTGCCATTTCACCAGCTTCTTTAATTACTTCTTTAATCTTTGATGTTGCTTTTATTAAATTTTGAATCATCCCTTCAGAGACACCTTCAGAATCTGTTTCAGAAAAACCAATAATATTTAATTTATTTTTCTCAGTTTGCTCAGCAATTATTGCACAAATTTTTGAAGTACCAATATCTAAGGCTGTAAAATATTTCTTTATAGGTTTATTCATTATCAGGCGTTTTTATCACAAATAATTTGATTCCTAAATTTAACATTCACTGTTTTATAAGTATTCCATCCTTTAGTTGGACCAATATTTTTATAGAATAATAATATTTTTTCAAATTTATCATCCAACTCATCTGGATAACCAAAAATAAATTTTTGTTTTGAGAATTGTGGATGAATAACAATATTTTTATTTGTTTTTATTTCAATCTCAGAAATTATTTTTGAAAGAAAATCATCACTTTTAATAAAATCGATCATTTGAAGAAAATCTTTTGTGAATTTTAATTTTTTATCACTAATATCTATATCACTTGTTGTGTGTATTAGTATCACTCTTTCAGAGTGGTTAGAAGATATTGGAAATAAATTACCTTCAGAATCAATATAATTTTTTGCATTAATTCCAGATACTATTCTAGCAATTGGTTGAAATTGTTCCACTTCTACATTAATATTTCCAATTAAATCCTTAAATACTTTTATATTCTTAACATGAGGATTAGAATTCATTTTATTTTCTAAATCATTGAAGTTATCTATAAGAGAATCTGAATTGATCTCACCTTGTAAAAAATCCTCAACTATTGTTTTATTAAGAAATGTGCTGTCTACTCTAACAATAAAATTCTTTGACCCTATACCATTATTTTTAAATAAAAGAGTTAATGAATACATTAAGAAAAAAGCAAGAACAAGAATTGAAACTTTAAAAATTTTTTTTATCATATCTCTTCATAAATTTTAGAAACAATATCTTTTGCAGCATCAGGTCTAGCTAAATTAGACAATGCTTTTTTCATTTTTGATTTTAAATTCTTATCTCCTAATAGATTAATCGCCTCTTTTAACATCTTATCCTTTGCATCTTGGTCTTCGATCAATAAGCAGCCTTCATTTCTAAAGATTTCATTAGCATTCTTTCTTTGATGGTCATCAACAACATTAGGGGAAGGGATAAGAATTAATGGTTTAGAGACATAACTCAACTCTGATATAGCTATCGCACCAGCTCTAGAAATAATTACATCTGCAGATTTATATGCTAAGTCCATTCTTTTAATAAAGGACTTAAGAATCAAATTTTTTTCTTTAATGTTTTTTGATAAAATTTTATCATAATAATAACCTCCAGTCTGCCATAATACCTGAAAAGATGACTCACGTATAAGTGAAAGATTATTTAGTATGCCGTCATTTATGCTTTTAGCACCAAGAGAACCGCCTAAAACTAAAATGGTTTTTTTATTCCTATCTAATTTAAAATAATCATATGGATCTTCATTTGTATTCAGGTCAATTTTTCTAATTGGATTACCATAATTAAAGACATTATTTTGACTAAAAAATTTGGTCAAATTGTTATAAGCAACAAAAATAAGTTTTACTCTCTTTGATAATAAACGATTGGTATATCCAGGAAAAGAATTTTGTTCTTGAATTGCAGTTTTAAAATTTAAAAAATATGAAGTTAATAAAAAAGGGCCTGAAGAATATCCTCCAAAACCTACTACCATATCTGGTTTAAATTTTAATAAAATATATATTGATTTTATTACAGAAAATAATAATTTAAATGGAAGTGAAAAGTTTTTTAAAATAAATGGAACCCCTACAAATAATATATTCAATAAAAGTGAAGACCTTTTAATACCAGAAATCCATAGTCCAATGATTGGATAATTGTATTTAGGTACTATTTCCATTTCCATTCTGTCACTAGAGCCAACAAATAATACCTCATTTTTTGAATTTCTTTTTTTTATTTCATCAGCAACAGATATCATAGGAAAAATATGACCCCCTGTTCCTCCTCCACATAAAATAACTTTAACCTTATTATACATAGCTTGTTTCTAAATTATTTTGTCTACTAACACTTAATATAATTCCTAATGTAATACCTGTAAATAATTGAGATGTTCCACCCATACTAATTAAAGGTAATGTTACTCCTGTTACAGGAAGAAGGCCAACTACAACACAGATATTTGTTATAGCCTGAATAACTAATGCAAAACTTAAACCAGCACTTAATAATCCTCCAAATGGCCTCTCAGAATCAATAAAAATTTTCATGCCTCTATACAATAGAATTAAGTAAAGTATTAAAATAGAGATACCCATTAAAAAACCATACTCTTCTACAATAATTGCATATATAAAATCTGAATATGACTGTGGAAGAAAGTTTTTCTGATTACTATTTCCAGGTCCTTTTCCAAACAACCCTCCAGTTGATACCGCAATGTAAGCTTGTTCTAATTGATAAGGAATATTTTTTTTGTTAATAAAATCTTCAACTCTACTTAAGGCAGTATAACCCCTCTGTCCTGTTAAAAGTGCAATACCTCCACTAAATAAAATAAATAAAATAAGTAATGAAAGGTGTGAAATTTTAACTCTTGATATAAACATCAATAAAATAGAAGTAGCACCTAGAATTAATGCAGTGGATAAATTTGTTAGAGCAATACATAAACATATTAAACCAATCCATAAAAAAGGGATAAATAAAGTCTTAATATTATCTAGATCATATTGTTTTTTTGCAAGAAAACTTGAAAGGTATATTATGAGAGAAAGCTTTGCTAAATCAGATGGTTGAAAAGCCAAGTTTATAATTGGGACTTTTATCCATCTTGAGGCTTCATTAATATTTTCACCAAACTTATATGTAAATATTAAGAGAGGGACTGAGATACAAAGACCAATTAAAGATATTTTTGAATAATACTTATAATCAATCCTGTGTGAAAACCACATTGCAACAAAACTGAATGTTATTAAAACGAAATGCTTTACCAGGTAAAATTCAGTATTTCCAGCTTTGCTTTGAAGAGCTAATAAACTAGTAGCACTATAAACAGAGAGTAAACCAATAACCGATAGACTAATTGCTATAAACCAAATTATTTTGTCACCCTGAATATTATCTTTTATCCAATCTATCATCTCATCTAAGTTTTAGAGTTGCTAAAGTGACTATAGCTAATAATATACTTACCATCCAAAATCTAGCAACAATTTTAGTTTCGTGAATTCCTTTTTTTTGATAATGATGGTGTAGGGGTGCCATTAAAAAAAATCTTTTTCCTTGCCCATATTTTTTCTTAGTGTGTTTATAATATAATACTTGAATTATAACTGATAAATTTTCAATGAGAAAAACACCACAAAGAACAGGTATTAAGAGTTCTTTCTTAACAATAATCGCTAATACTGCAATTATAGCTCCAATAGATAAACTCCCCGTATCACCCATAAAAACTTGAGCAGGATATGAGTTATACCAAATAAACCCTATACATGCCCCAACAAATGCAAAAGAGAAAATAACAAGTTCTCCTACCATTGGGATATATAAAATATTTAGGTAATCTGAAAAAATTATGTTACCAGACAAATAAATAAATATTGATAATGTGATACCAATTATAGCTGAAGTACCAGCGGCAAGTCCATCTAAACCATCTGTAATATTTGCACCATTTGATACAGCTGTAATTATAAAAATAATAATTAAACTATAAATTATCCAAGTATAATTATCTAAAGCATTTGGTAATAACCAATCATATCTAAACTCATTATCCTTCATAAAAGGTATAGTTGTTATTAAATCTTTGGTGTCAATATGATCTATTCCTCTAGACAAACTTTCTTGGGTTATTGGTTCAGAAAAATTTCTCACTACTATTGATTCATTAGATATTAAAATATATGAAACTAAAATTCCAATTACAATCTGTCCAACTATCTTAAACCTACCCTTTAAACCATCTTTATTATCATTTTTTATTTTTAAATAATCGTCAATAAAACCAATTATGCTTATGAAAACAGTAACTAAAAGCATCATTATTATATATATATTACTTAGATCTGCAAACAATATTGTTGGTAATAAAATTGATATAACAATAATTAGTCCCCCCATAGTTGGAGTACCTTTTTTCTCATTCTGACCACTTAAATCTAAATCTCTGATCTTTTCTGATAATTGAAATTTTGTTAACAGTCTTATGATTTTTTGCCCAAATAAAATACTTATTATCAAAGAAAATAGTGCGGCCATACCCGCTCTAAATGATAGATATTGAAATACACCAGTTCCAGTGATATCATAATTGTTATTTAAGTATTCAAAGAGACTATATAGCATGTTTATAATATTAATTTTTTTAAAATTTCCTTATCATCATGAGGAATAGACTTTTCTCCAATAATTTGATATTTCTCATGACCTTTTCCAGCAACTAAAATTATTGAATCTTTTTTATAGTTTAAGTATGCAGATTCTATTGCTTTTTTTCTATCAGAAATAACCTGATAATTTTTTCTTACAGCTCCTTTTACTATATCAGATAAAATATTGTCTTCATTCTCATCTCTAGGATTGTCCGAAGTAAAAAAAACATAATCACTAAGTTGAGTAGCAATTTTTCCCATTTCAGGTCTTTTTGATTTGTCTCTGTCTCCACCAGCTCCTACAATACTAATAACTTTAGCATCCTTCTTAAAACTTGATATGTTTTTTAAAACATTCTTAAGAGCATCAGGTGTGTGTGCATAATCAACTATCCCAATCACATTATTTTTTCCCTGAATAAAGTCCATTCTTCCTTCAGGAGTATTCAGTTGAGATAATCTTTTAAAAATAATTTCAGAATCTATTTTTAAAATTTTAGCAACAGCATATACACTTAAAAGATTATAAGCATTAAAATCACCAATAATTTTAAAACTCACATTGATATTATCAATATGGATCATAATTCCACTAGTTCCACTTTCAATAATTTTTCCTTTATAGTCTGATAGGGTTTTTAGACCATATGAAAAAACTTTTGATTTGGTATTTTGAATAAGATATTCTGATCTTTTATCATCTGAATTTATTATTGAATATGAGGATTTAGGTAAATCATCAAACAATATTTTTTTTGTATTTATATAATTTATAAATGTTTTATGGTAGTCTAAATGATCATGAGATAGATTAGAAAATATTCCAATAAAAATATCTCTACCCATTATTCTTTTTTGATCAATTGAGTGAGAACTAGCTTCCATAATACAATATTCACAGGAATTTTTAATCATATTATCTAATAGCATATGTAATTGAACAGGACTTGGGGTTGTGAGATGAGATTTAATTCTCTTATCAGCTATCCTATTCTCAATAGTTGATAACATACCTACTTTTATACCTAAAGAATTTAAAAATTTATAAATAAAAAAAACTATTGATGTTTTACCATTTGTTCCTGTAACCGCAATAATTTTTATTTTTTTTGCAGGATCATTATAAAATTTTGAAGATATATTATAAACAGATTCTCTAATATTTTTAACAACAACATAGCATACATCTTCATGAATTTTATCAGGTAAATAAGAGCAAATAATGACCTTACATCCTTTTTCAATTGCATTATCTATAAATTCATGTCCATCATGAGTAATACCTTTAATAGCAAAAAATAAAAAATTGGGTTTTACTAATCCTGAATTATCAGTTATCCCTTCAACAGATGTATTTATATCACCTACCGTTTCTTTTATTTTTATTTCGTTTATAATCTCTGTTAATTGTTTCACCCTAAACTTATACTAATTGATTTATAATTTTTAATTAATTTCCCTGGAGAAATATTTTGTTTTCTTACCCTTCCTCTACCAGCAAAGCTTACTTTTAAACCTCTAGACTCCAAAATATATATTGCATCTTTTAAGGTCATGCCCACAACATTAGGCACTAAATGATTTTTTGAATTTATCGACTCCCAATATATTGAATTATCAATAAGTTTGGTTCTAACCCATTCACTATCAGATACTGAATGATTAGATAACGACAAATTATTTGATAGGTATACTAAATCTTGTCTATATCCGGCTCTAATTTGAGGAAAGGTGAATTTAAAATCACCTTTTTTTATTTCTTGAAAATATTTCTCATCGGAAATAAATATTTTATCAGCAATTTCTTTAAATACAGGGGCTGCTACATCACTTCCATATATTCTGTATCTTTTAGGATTATCAATAACAACAATACAGCTATATTTTGGATCTTCACTTGGAAAAAATCCAGCAAATGATGTGTAATACCTATTAGCATATCTACCATTAACTACTTTTTTTGCGGTCCCAGTCTTTCCAGCAATTTTATAATTACTATGTTTTATATTATCTGCAGTTCCATTTTCTACAACTCCTTCTAGTAATTTTTTAACTGTATTTATTGATTTTAAATCTGCAATTTTTTTAGTTTTTGAGTTATCAAATTTTTCTATAATCCTATTAGCGTTTCTGATCTCTTTAACGATTCTAGGCTCAACATATTTCCCGTTATTTGCAACAGCGTTATAGAATGAAAGAGTGTGTAGAGGCGTCAACATTAATTCATATCCATGAGCTATCCATGGAAGAGAAACTTTACTCCAAGTTGAATCTCTACTACTCTTAATTTGAGGTTTAGAAGAGCCAAAAATTTGAAAATTAAAATTATCATCAAATCCAAATGTTTTTAAGTAATCTAAAAATTTTTGGGGTGAATTATTAAATGTTTCATCTATCATCTTAGCTACTCCAATATTTGAACTTTTTTCAAAAATTTCTTTTATAGTTATTTTCCCATAGCCTCCTGGCTTATGGTCTTTCATTAGTTCAGAGTAAAACTTAAATTCTCCTTCACCTGTATCAATAGAATCATATACTGATCTATTAGTTTCCTCTATATAAGCTAAAATACTTGCTAGTTTGAATGTAGATCCTGGTTCATGCATTCCCTGTAATGCATAATTATAATTTTCAGTATAATAACCAGATTTATTTTTACTAAAATTAGATATTGCTTTAATTTCACCAGTTTCTACCTCCATTAAAATCACAGAGCCATAATCTGCATCATTGTATTTTAATCCTTTTAATAAAGCTGATTCAGCTATATCTTGTAAATTAACATTTACAGTAGTAATTACATCAAAACCATTTTTAGGTTGAACCTCATTGCCATTATAAATTGGTCTCCAATAATTTCCTGCAATTTTTTGAGTTAAAATTTCTCCGTCCATACCATTAAGAAATGTGTTGAAACTATATTCAATTCCAACTGTTCCTTTGTTATTTTCATCAACCGAACCTATTGTCCTATAACCTAATCTTGAAAATGGCCTATATCTTTCATCCATTTTCTCAAAAATAACTCCGCCATTTAATCTTCCTTCTCTAAAAATCGGCCATTTAGTTAATATTTTTTTTTCTTGATACCCGATTTTTTTTCTATTCAATAAAAGATATCTTCTGTTATTCTTTCTGGCATTTAGAATATTATTTCTATAATCACTCTTACTCTTGTCCTTAAAAAAAGATGATAATAATAATGCCAAAGAATCTAAATCATTTTCCAATAATGATTTGTTGGGTATGGATGGATCTAGAGCAACCTTGTAGAAAGGAAGAGAAGTTGCCAAGATACTACCATCATCTGACAGAATATTTCCTCTACTAGCTTTAATTTTTTCATATTTAAAATTAATATTTTCAGATTTTGATTTCCAAAATTCTCCCTCGGTAAATTGTAAATCGAATATACTATAAACAATACCTAGACTTATAATAATTACAACTACAAAGGCTACCTTAACTCTTAATAAAATCTCTTTCTTGATATTCATTTTTTATTAGATATTCTTTCAGGTGGTAGTTTAGAATTTACTAAACCAATTTCCTTTACTCTTTTTAAAATTTCAGACTCTTTTCTTGAAAACATATAATTATTATTTAATGTCACATAATCTGTTCTGAGTTCTTCTACTTCTTTTTCTAACTTATTTATTTCTCTTATTTGTTTTTCAACAGAGTGTTGGTTGCTGATATAAATAATTAAAAAGAATAATAAATAAAATATTTTATAGATATCTAAATTTAAAGAACTGGGCAATTCAATATTTAATGATTTTATAGCTTCTTCAATTTTTTCCTTTACTTTCATATCTTCTCGCCAATTCTTAATTTAGCACTTCTTGATCTTGGGTTTTCTTTTACTTCTTCAAATGTAGGAGTTAATGGCTTTTTATTTACCCTTTTAAAAAATTCAACTTTTTTACCATACAAATCCTTTTCATAATCCGGAAGAAAATTTGATTTATTAATAAAGTTTTTAACTAATCTATCTTCAATAGAATGGTATGATATAATGACCAACCTACCTTTATTTTTTAGATGATTTATAGTTTTTTTAAGCATCTCCTTTAAAGAATTAATTTCATCATTTACTTCTATCCTTATTGCTTGATATAATTTTGATAAGAATTTAAAAGATACTTTTTTGTCAAAAATTTTATTTAAAATTTCAATCAAATCAGAATTTTTCTTAATTCTCTTACTACTCCTAAAATAGACTATATTTTCTGCTATGAATCTTGAATTTTTTATATCACCATAATTAAAGAGAATATTTTGGAGATCCTTTTGATCATAATCGTTTAGAATATCTTCTGCAGATAAATCTATTTCGCTGTTCATTCTCATGTCAAGCATGTAATCTCCTTTATAAGAAAAACCTCTTTCTGAATTATCTATTTGATATGATGATATACCAAGATCTGCAAGAATACCGTCAACTTCATAAATACCCTTGTTTTTAAGATAAAGATCAAAAAATTTAAAATTGCTATTGATTAATTCAAAATTATCTTGAGAAATCGGATTATTTTTTATTGCATCCGTATCTGTATCAAAAGAAAATAATTTTCCTTTACTGTTTAACTTTTCTAAAATTAATTTTGAATGTCCACCTCCACCAAAAGTAAGATCAACGTATGTTCCTTCGGGCTTTATACTTAATCCTTTTATTGATTCATTAAGTAGTACTGGAACATGGTATTTCATAACAAATTATACATCAAGATATTTTTGAGCTAGCTTAGAAAATTCTTCAGAGTTTTTGATTAAATTCTTTTTATAAATGATTGGATTCCAAAGTTCAATTATATTTCCTACACCTATAAGTATTACTTCTTTCTCAAGCCCACAATGTAAAATCATTGATTTTGGAATTAAAAATCTAGCATTTGAATCAAGATCTACCTGGGATATACTACTAAATAAATTTCTTTTTAATTTTCTTTGTTCAGAACTAAATTCATTAAGAGAATTAATTCTTGCATAAATATTTTGAAACTCACTTAAAGGATATATAATTAGATTAGGCTCAAATCCTTTCCTAACAACTATGCTATTCTTAGAAGCTGAAGGCAAGACTGATTTTAACCTGGAAGGTAAGACCAGTCTACCCTTAGCATCTAATTTACACTCATGTTCGCCTGTGAAAAAAGCCATATTAGAGTATTAATATAAACCACTTGCAACAAATGTAGTAAACATTTGTACATTTTACACCACTTTATCCCACTTTATCCCACTTTATTAAAATAATAATTAGATATCCCTCTTAATTGTATAATTAAGTAGATTTTTTAGGCTTTTTTTATAATCTGACTCTGGATATTTTTCTAAAATAGAATAAGCTTTTTCAATTAAATTATTCATAAAACTTTGACTATATTCAATACCCCCTTCTTCTTTAACAAAATCAATAATTTTATCAATTGATTTATAATTTTTAAGGTATCTAATTATCTCATTTTTTTTTGAATTATCTACATTAGATAAAGAATGTATCAATGGCAAAGTTATTTTAGCTTGTTTAAAATCATTTAGGGAAGGTTTGCCTGTATCGTATGATAAATATCCAAACATATCATCTCTAATTTGGAATGCTTGTCCAACTAATAGACCAAACTCTTTCATTTGTAAAACACTATTTTCTTTTGCATTTGAGGCAATTGCTCCCATCATACAACATGAAGAAAATAAACTTGCTGTTTTTTCTTTTATTATTTTAAAATAAGTTCTTTCATCTATATCAAGGCTTTTTGACTTTTTTAATTGAGTTATCTCTCCCTCACTCATTTTTTTGACAGCATTTGATAATACCCCCAAGAATTTGAAATCTTTATTCTCAACTGAAAGTTCTAAACCTCTAGAGAGCAAATAATCTCCAACCAAAACAGAATATTTACTTTTCCAAAGTGCATTAATTGAAAAGTATCCTCTTCTATAATTTGAATCATCTACGACATCATCATGTATTAATGTAGCCGTGTGCAATATCTCTATCAAAATAGCTGCTCTATAGGTTGAAGCAGATATTTTACCATTTAAGCCAGATGTTAAGAAAACTAAAATTGGTCTTATTTGCTTACCCTTTCTTTTCAAGATATAGCTAACAATTGTGTCAATAATGGAATTATCACTAGATATAGATGATCTTAATTTTTTCTTAAAATCATTCATTTCTTTTTTAATAGGATATTCAATATCTCTAATATTCATAAAACATTTTATGTTAACTTGGATTATCTTTATTATTCTACGTCAATATCAAAAAAAAGATGAAGGAGATTAAGAAAAATAAAAAAAAGAAATACGAAAAGATTATAAACAGATCTAAATTCTGGCCTATAGTTCAGCTTTTTAAAGACAGAAATGGCTTTATGAATGAGGTCTCCCAAAAATCTCAAAAAAAGATACTTGAAAAAATAGAACCTGAAAACCTTTATGATGAACTTATAAATACAGTCTATAAAGAAAAACTTAGGATTTCAAATATTTCTTGGAATGCAGATCCAATTGATGATAAAAAATTTTGGTATTCACTTAAAGAAAAACTGATTGAATTTGAAAATGATAGAAATAATAAAAAAATAAAAGAGGAAATTTTACCCATTGTAATTGATAGGTACACAAAAGAAATAACAGGAAATTTTAAAAGAAGTCATCACAGTTTTGCAAGAAGATTAATTTCTTCATTTCTTGCTCGATTATTAAATACTGCAAGATTGAGAAATCCCTTTGGCAATCTCAATTTAAATAGCACTATTCAAATAGTTGGTAAACAAAAAAGACTAAGGCAACTATCAAAAAAGGGAACAATCGTTATGGTTCCAACCCATTTCTCTCATTTGGATTCAGCATTAATAGGTTGGATTATTTCTCATTTAGGATTGCCTGCATTCATGTATGGAGCTGGTTTAGTTTTATATAATTTGAAAATATTTGCTTATTTCTTTAACAGCTTAGGAGCTTACAAAGTTGATAGAAGAAAAAAACATATTTTGTATTTAGAAACACTAAAAACATATACTGAAAGGGCTATAATTAATGGATGCCACAACTTATTTTATCCAGGAGGTACAAGATCCAGATCAGGATCTATAGAAAAAAATTTAAAACTTGGATTATTAGGTAGTACTCTTGAAGCTCAAAAAGAATTAAATAAAAAAAAGAAAAAAATTTTTATAGTACCTGTCACATTTAATTATCAATTTGTTTTAGAGGGACCAGCTTTAATAAATCAACACTTATCAAAAAACAAATTAGATAAAAGTCTTTTAAAAGATTTAGGGTATTCTAATACATTCAAAATTTTAATGTTTCTGATTAAATATTTTACTCACTCAAATAGAATGGCGGTATCGATAGGTAATCCACTTGACATTTATGGTAACAGAGTAGACAATAAAGGCAATCCAATAAATAACAATAATCTATCTCTAGAAAAAAATAATAAAAAAGAAATTCTAAATAATTTATCAGAAAAAATAATTGATGAACTTATGGCCGGGACAGTTGTTTTTTCAAGTTTAATATTATCCTTTACAGCATTTGAAATTATAAGAAATAAATTCAAGAAAATGCGTATTGAAAATATAATTGGTTTACCTGAGGATGAATTAATTATTGACATAAATTATTTTAAAAAAAATTATAAACTAGTTTTAGATTTTATAAAAAAATTATCAGAAAATAAAAAAATAAAAATCTCAGATGAATTATCAATTTCAGTTGATGATCAGATAAAAACAGGATGTAAAAACTTAGGACTTTACCATGCCATAAGGCCTCTAGAATTCAAAAAAAATAAAATTATAATTAAAAATATTAAGATGTTATTCTATTATAGAAACAGATTAGATGGTTATGGGATAGAAAAAGTTTTAAATTAATGATTAGTATTATCAATAGATTCTAATCTTTTACTTAGAGATGGATGAGAGTAATTAATAAATTCAAATAATGGGTGTGGTGTAAGATTTGTAAGATTATCTTTAGATAATTTCTTCAATGCACTTACCATCGGTGATTTCTTATAAGTAGTAACAGCAAAATTATCAGCTTCATATTCATTTTTTCTACTCTTTATAAATGCTAAAATATCTATAACTCTACTTATAGGGGTATACAAAATAATAAATGCTAATATCTCTAAATGTCTAAAAGACACATTGCCACCTAAGGCATAGCTCACTTCACTAGTAAATAAAATTTTAGACATTAAAAAAAGCATTAACCCAGTAGTAATTATTGAAACAAATAAATTTGATATAACATGTTTTAGTTTATAATGACCTACTTCATGAGCAAGAACTGCTACTAGTTCAGGAACAGTATGGTTTTTAATTAATGTATCATATAAAACTATTTTTTTATTCTTCCCAAAACCAGTAAAAAAAGCATTTGCTTTATTTGATCTTTTAGAACCATTAATTACAAAAATATTTGATAATGAAAAACCAATATTTCTAGCGTACTCATTAAGACTTTTCTTCAGATCACCATCTTCTAAAGGAGTTAACTTATTGAATAATGGAACTATTAATGATGTATAAAACATATTTAGAAAAATCATAAATACTGATAGAAGAATCCAAGCATATATCCAGAAATTTTGAGGATAAAGCAATATTAGAATAAGTACAGGAACTAATAATATTAAGCCAATAATTATAGTTAAAAAATAGCCTTTTATTTTGTCAAAAATAAACGTTCCAATTGTCATATTATTAAAACCATATTTTTCTTCAATCACAAAAACTCTATAAAGTTGAAATGGAATTGATATAAAATCATTAATAAAATAAATTGAAAAGAAAAATAATATCGAAGGACTAATTTCATTTTCAAAAGTATAATTTCTGACAATTGAGTCAAGTGTTCCAAAATAACCGTTGTATAAAACAATATTTAAAATGATAAAACTAAAGGTGGATGTAATTAGGTTAAATTTGAAATTTTCTTTTTTATATTCTTGAGATTTATCATATTCTTTTTTATTATAAATATCATTAACGTTATCAGGAAGTTTATTATTAAAACTATTATAATTTAGCAAACCACTTAATAGATCAACTAAATAATTTAAAATAATAATTGCAAAGATTATTTGAAGAATTGCTTCAGAGCTCATAAACAAAATTACTTAAAAATTAGGTATAGGGCACTGCAAAAAACGAGCATTTTTTGGAGGTATTTTTTTTCCTAAAAAATTAAAATTATAAATAATAGAGATTTCATGAGATCCTCCAGAATCAGATAACTCAGAGAAATTATAATCATAACTATAAGACATAATAAAGTCTTTAAAATTAATACCTAAAGAACTTATAACTGAATTAAAATTATTATTTGAATCAATTGGCACCCCCCTATACCATAATCCAAAATTTATAGGGTCTAGATTAAAATAAGTACCTATATCAAGTTGTTTAAATTTAGATTGTTTTTTGAAATGTAATGAAGGAGACATTTTTAATTTATCAATAGTAAAACCTAAATGAAATGAGTATAACCTATCCAAATTAAGTTTCTCATTTGTAAATGAAATATTTGGTTCATTTAAATTATAGATAGATCCGCCAATCCAAATTTTTTCTGAATATGCAAGCATACCCATGGCTAAACTCAGATAATTTCTGTTGTTATAAACCATTAAATTTTCAGCAGTAGACCCAATTGTTCCATCAGAATTAAACTGATCAAGGAAAACAAGGTCATTATTTAGTCTTGAATCTACAATAGAAAATTGAGCCCCAGACCTTAATATCCATTTATAGTTAAGGTTAATCTCATAAGAAAACGATGGAGATAAATGAGAAGTTGATAATTTATAAACTTCTTCAAACTCATTTGAAATATTTAACCCTAAAGAAAAATTTGATTTCATTAAGTTATAATCAATCCATGAGGAGAAGTAGTGTATTCCACCTGCAAAAGATGGCCATTGATTTCTATAATTTATTCCTACTCTTCCAAATTCACCAATGCCTGTCATCGCCGGATTAAGATTTAATGGTGAGGAATAAAACTGAGAATAATTTAAATTTTGACCTTCAGAAATAAAGGATGATAATATTAATATAAAAAATAGATAATATTTTTTCATTTATTTTTTAATTCAGCTCCGTTATGGTAACGGGAAATTTAATTATTATTTTACTTTATAAGTTATCTAGAATATCCACACCTATCTCAGTTAAATACTTCTCTGCATTTTCCATAGACTTCTCGATAGAATTCGTTTTATCTAAAATAGTGTAAACTTTTTTCAATCCTAAACTATCATGGATATCCTTATCTGCATCTCCACAAACTGCAATAATTGATTTATTATATTTTTTAGCCAAATTACAAACACCACTTATCACCTTTCCTTCTTGAGTTTGCAAATCTAATTTACCCTCACCAGTTATCACTAAATCACAATCTTTAATCAATTTTTCTAATTGAGTAATTTCTAAAAAATTTTCAATTCCAGAAACTAATTGTGCTCCGAGAAAAGCAACAGCTCCTCCTCCTACACCACCAGCTGCACCCGCTCCAGAAATTTTAGCTACACTAGGGAAATCATGTTCAAGTAACTTTGATTCTAAATTCACTAAACCTTGGTCCAGTTTTTCAATTTCAATTAGACTAGCTCCCTTTTGAGCAGCATAAATATAAGCTGCTCCATTTTTACCACATAATGGATTATTTACATCAAAAAGTACTTTCAAGTTTACTTTTTGAAAATCAAATACCACTTCACTCTTGTCTATTCTATTAATTAGTAAAAGATTTTTCCCTATTGGTGATAATAAATTTTCAGAAGCATCATAAAATCGATATCCTAAAGCTGAGGCTATTCCTATTCCACCATCATTTGTTGCACTTCCACCTATAAATAGATTAATAGTAGTTGCGCCTTTTTTCACAGCATCTTTAATTAATTCACCTGTTCCAAAAGAAGAAGTAAACATACAATTACGATCTTCTTCAGTTAATAAAAGTAAACCTGATGCTAAGGACATTTCAATATAAGCAGTATTTTGAGATAGATAATAAGTTGATTTTATGGGGCTAAATAAAGGATCATTCACAATTAGTTCTTGAGGCTTTAAATTAAAATAATAATTTATGATTTGTAATGAACCATCTCCTCCATCTGCCATAGGACAAGCAATAATGTCTATATTAGAATTATTTTTTCTCAGCCCTTTAGTAAGTGCACTACAAACATCAATGGAACTTAAAGAGCCTTTAAATTTATCAGGAGCAATTAATATTTTCATACAAACAAATTATTCAATACTACGTATTGAAGAAGAACAAAATAAATTTATTATAAATTGAAATTATAATTATATAAAATTTTTTTTCATCTTTGGCAACTTAAAAATGAATTCTAATTAAAATGAGTAAAAACTTAGTAATTGTAGAATCACCAGCAAAAGCAAAAACAATTGAGAAATATTTAGGTAAAGATTTTAAAGTTTCTTCATGTTATGGTCATATTAGAGATTTAGCTAAAGATGATAATTCAATTGATAAAGAAAACGGATTTACACCATCTTACGTTCCTTCACCTGATAAGAAGAAGGTAATTAAAGAATTAAAATCTCTCAAAAAAAATTCTGATAAAGTTTATTTAGCGACTGATAACGATCGAGAAGGTGAAGCAATTGCTTGGCATCTAAAAGAAATTCTTGAATTAAAAGAACAAGATTACGAAAGAATTATTTTCAGAGAAATTACAAAAAACGCAATACTAAGTTCAATAGAAAATCCTACTAAAATCAATATGGATTTAGTTAATGCCCAACAAGCCAGAAGAGTTCTAGATAGATTAGTAGGATTTGAGATATCTCCTATACTTTGGAAAAAAATAAAACGAGGTTTATCTGCAGGAAGAGTTCAATCTGTAGCCGTTAAATTTGTGGTTGAAAGAGAAAATGAAATTAGTGAATTTGAACCTCAATCATCATTCAAGACTACAGCTATCTTCTCATCCAATAATAGTGATGAATTTACAGCTGAGCTAGATAAAAGATTTTCAGAACAAAAAGAGGCTGAAATATATCTTAATGAATGTAAAAATTCTAGTTTTAAAGTTAGTAAAATACAGAAAAAACCATCTAAAAGATCTCCTTCGTCTCCTTTTACAACATCAAGTCTTCAACAAGAAGCAAGTAGAAAAATTGGTTTTTCGCCATCCTTAACAATGTCGACTGCACAAAGATTATATGAGGCAGGTCATATTACCTATATGAGAACAGACTCAGTGAATTTATCTGAGGAAGCTCTAATAAATTCAGAAAATCTAATAAAAACAAATTATGGAGAAAATTATCATAAAAAAAGAATATATAAAACAAAAAGCAGTAATGCTCAAGAAGCACATGAAGCTATAAGACCAACAAACTTTAATCTGGAAAGAGCTGGAAAAAATGAAAGTGAAAAAAAACTGTATAATCTTATCTGGAGAAGAACCTTAGCTTCTCAAATGAGTGAAGCACTTTTTGAAAGAACAGTTATTAACATTAATAATCATACAGAATACGAATTTAAAACATCAGGTGAAATAATGGTTTTCGATGGATTTCTAAAACTTTATAATGATAATTCTGATAAAACTAAACTCTTACCTAAAATCGAAAAGGGGTCTAATCTACAGTTTAAAGAAATATTATGTAAAGAGGTTTTTTCAAAACATCCTCCAAGATATTCTGAAGCAAGCCTCATCAAAAAAATGGAGGACTCTGGTATTGGAAGACCATCAACTTATGCTGAAACAATCAGAAAAATAAGAGAAAGAGAATATGTTATAAAAGAAGAAAGAGAAGGAAAAATAATATCAAGTAATGAAATACGATTGATTGAAAGTAAAATTTCAAAAAGTATTAAAGAAGAAAAGACAGGATTTGAAAAAAACAAAATATATCCTACTAATATGGGAATGTTTGTCACTGAGTTTTTAAATGAAAATTTCAATTCTAGTTTTATGGATTATTCATTCACAGCAAAAACAGAATCTCAATTAGACCAAATTGCATATAAAGGAAGAAACTGGAATGATATGCTTGAAGATTTTTATAAAGTCTTTTCTGCTCTATCAGAAAAAGTTCCAGAAGA
>Ga0066849_10000384_pt1 | contig 17774 bp, 22 predicted proteins | sample ETNtaG_9_FD_65492 | JGI IMG/M metagenome (GOLD analysis project Ga0066849, IMG submission 65492) | Marine microbial and viral communities from oxygen minimum zone, Eastern Pacific Ocean - ETNP201406SV69 | ecosystem: Environmental > Aquatic > Marine > Oceanic | place: Pacific Ocean: Eastern... | reverse complement strand
AGGAATAGGCACAAAAGTGGCACAAATGAAGATTTTTTGAAATTTAGAATTGAGCAATGCGTTGGTAAGACTGGCGCACCCGGCACGATTCGAACGTGCGACCCTCAGTACCGCAAACTGTTCCAGCCAGTATACAGGGACATTCTGCAACAAACAAGAGTAATTATATCAGTAGCTTCATTGATCTTAACTGTTGCGAAATATCCTCATATATGGCCTGTTTTTGTAAGCTAATGGCACAAAATTGGCACAAAATTTTTCCATCGAGCAGGCCAAAATAAGTCGTAAATATTGAGCTCAATATCAGGACTGATAGACACCTATAAGGACACCTAATGATTTGCCTCACGCGTGCGCGTATCTAAAATTTTTGTTCGCTATACTGCTCTTAAACCTAAAATCATTCTAAAATAGGTATTTAGTGGTAATGGAAACTTTTTAGACTACTTCCTCAAGAAGTTGACCATTCAACTTAAGCCATTATTTTACACGCAAATACAAAAAACATTTACGAGACTACTGAAAAACAGATCTGCTCAATCTATTGAAAGGTTAGTTAAAATCGATTCGTGAGAACATCCTATCCGTGTTACTCATCATTAATCTTGCCATTTAATAATTATAAAAAGGTTATTCTGTAAGCCTTCAATTTTCATCAAAATAAACAAATAATTATTTAATTAAATTTTACTTGACAAACACTTAATAATTTAGTAAATTTCTGCTTTAACAGAAAAATTAATGGGATTACTCCCGAATTTTGATTCCATTTCATAAATTTTACTATTAGTAAATTTACCTGGGTTCAAGATTTTATGTTTGGGGTGTAATTTGATTGACAAAGAGCATTATTACTAAATTTAGGTCTAGAATTCTCTTATATTTCGTGTTTTTCGAATATAAATGGATAATAGAAAAAGAATTTTAAACGGCATAAAGGGTAATTTTTCAACTTTCTATAGAGTAATAAATCAATGTAATGATGGACTAATTACAGGGGACAGGTCATGAGCGAGTATTTTATTCTTTAGCAATAAATAAAACTATGGTAGAAGAACTGTAATATAATTCACGACGTTAAAACAATTTACTCATAAAGTACGATGCAATCTATAGCAACAAATATGAAGAGAGTAACCTTAGATCAAGGCCCTATTTCGGAAGTACATGCCTTCTGGTTGGCAGGTATGAGCTGTGACGGTTGCAGTATCGCTGCAGTAGGGGCAAAAAATCCTTCAGTTGAGCAATTGCTTACAGCAGCAATTCCTGGATTGCCCAAAGTTATCCTTCATCATCCTGTGCTTTCTGTAACAGCAGGAGAGGAATTTCTTGAGTCTTATCACAAGGCCAAACAGGGAAAACTTGGTGCTCCATACGTCGTGATATTCGAGGGATCTGTTGCAGATGAATCGATAGCAGGAAAATTTGGAGGATATTGGTCAGCAATGGGTACTGAAGAATCAGAAGATGGGACGCACCAACCTATACCATCAGCAAAATGGCTTAGTGATCTTGCTCCTTCAGCTGCTGCTTTATTTGCTGTTGGAACATGTGCAACATGGGGGGGGATTCCTGCTGCATCAGGTAACGTTACAAATTCAATGTCGGTAATGGATTTTCTTGGAAAAGATTATTTGAGTTCCCTTGGATTACCTCCGATAAATATTCCTGGCTGTGCACCTGTTGGTGATAATCTCACAGAGACTATTGCATCAATTTTGATGTTTCTAGTGGGCCTTGGCCCTCTTCCAGAATTCGATGGTTTGGGCAGACCCGCTTGGCTCTTCAAAGACACAGTTCATAGAGGATGTGTAAGAGCGGGTAACTTTGAAGAAGGAGTTTTTGCTAAAAACCATGGAGATAAAGAATGTCTTGTTGATTTGGGATGTTGGGGGCCAGTGGTTCAATGCAATATGGTTTCAAGGGGGGCAATCGGTCATAATGGAGGATGTATGAATACAGGGGGTATTTGTATTGGATGTACAATGCCGGGCTTCCCTGATGCTTTTGCACCATTCTATAAAGCACCTCCTGGAACAATGATATCAGGGGGAACAAGCAAAGCAGTAGGAAGTTTTATCAGGCCCTTAAGAAAACTCACTCAAGGAAAAAATAATCTGACAGATAGATGGAAAAAAGTAGGGCAAGTACCTAGTGGTTGGGGACACCAAAAGCACGGTATTGTAGAAAAGGTTTCAGGTTATTTTTACAGTAAACTTCAGGGTGCTGGTACTGAATTCAGACCTAATTCAGCTAGGCAGAAAAAACTTCAAGAAAAAGGACATTCTTTTTTGAAGAAAAATCTATCTCAATAAAAAATTGAAGAAATAACATGATTAGCAATTTATGGATACTGGGGTTTGGTGTAAGTGCCTTAATTGTCGTTGTGGTGGTGATTCTACTTATAGGAATTATATTTCAAACGAAAAGGATTATCAAATTTGCAACTCTAGCATTGAGTGAAGTCCAAAAAATAGAGTCAAACACAATGCCGATATGGAAGCTTAATCAAACTAATGCACATACAACTTCCATCTCTGACGGGTTTGATACTTTAAGTGCTAAGCTAGAAGAAAAATCTCAAATTGAAAAAAAGGTTTCATGATGGAATCAATTGATTTAATTCTTTGGAGTGTTTCTCTAGGCCTAGGAGTTGTTGTGATTCTTGTTGCAGCAATTTTACTATTAGTAATCATTGGAGATGCAAAAACAATACATTTTGCAGTATCAAAAATATGGGATACTGGTCAGAAAGTTGCCAATAATACTATTCACATTCCGATATTACAAAAAACTGCTGATAACTTGGAAAATTCTTTAAATTCTGCAGTAAACTGCATTGAGCTAACCAAATCTAAGTAATAACTATGGAAACTATTACTATTCTTGTGTTTTTAAGCTGTTTAATAAGTTTGATCTTTCTCGCAACGGTTGCATGGGCTCTAATACAGATAAATGAACAACTTGCACCAATTGGGGGTACATCTGAAAGTTTTTTGGCAAAGTTAAGGCTAGGATTAAGAGCTATTGAAAAACAAACGTCACACTTAGGTGTTATAGTAACAAATGTTAACCAACAATTAGAAAAAATTGAAGGTGGTTTAGAACAGCTTGCAAATAACTTAAAGAAATAAAATAGGGAATATGACTATAACTGCATATATTTTGTGGGGTGCAACTCTGTTGATTATTTTACTTATTATCGTTCCAGTTGCTTGGTCCCTTCTCAATAAAACACTTCAACATGCTATCTCCATCGAAAAATACTCTTCAGAAATGCTTGAAAGCGGAATTGGTATAGCAGGGAATACTGACAACATTAAACATTTAGAAAATACATTAGAAGGTGCTGGTAAAATTGTAGGGTTAACAGAAACATTAAAGAACATTACACAAAAATAACCAAGGACTCTTAATCATGCATTCAACATTAATATTACTTTCATTAATTATTGCAATAGCAATCGTATTGGTAGTTGCCTATCACTTAATTGGAATATTCTGGTACCTGAAGAAAACAGGAGATAATTTAGAGAAACTCGCTGGTGGACTGGTGCAAATCAGTAACAATACACAGCCGCTAGACTCACATATTAATAATTTAAATTCTGGTTTAAATGTGCTCATATCTAATTTCACAACTACTCTTAAAAACCTAAAAATTATCTAAAGGAAGATTATGTGTTTTGAAAATTTGCCTATTGAGTTTGACAGCAAAGGAAATGCTCATCTAAAACCAGGAACAGTCAATCCGTATCAATATCAGGTTAAAACACCTGAAGAAAAACAAGAAAAACTTAAAGAAATTGCCAGAAAAAATGGCCAATTATTAGACAAGGATTTTGATCCTGTAACTCGAGTTGCTGGGGCTTTAGCTTTTCATAGTACAGTTGACTTAAATGAAAGTAAAATAATTGAGACCAATTCAATGGCAACTTTATTTCGCGGATATGAAGTTATTTTAAGAGGACGAGACCCTAGAGATGCTGCTTTTATAAGTTCTAGAGCATGTGGGGTGTGTGGGGGTGTCCATGCAACTGCTTCAGCATTGTCTATTGAAATGGCATTAGGAATAAAACCTCCCCCCTTAGGAATTGTTGTTAGAAACCTTTTACTCAGTTGTGAATATTTATATGACAATCCCTTACATTTATTTGTCCTTGCAGGTCCTGACTACTCGGAGCAGTTAGTAAGAGAAACTAACCCTGAAATTTGGTCTAAAGCTCAAAACACATCAACCAGATTCAGTCATCTTCATGGATATAGCAAAATTTCAGAAATCATGGTTGATCTTAATCCATTGACAGGGAAGCTTTATCTTGAAGCACTAGAAATGACACGAGTTGCTAGAGAAGCATACGTTTTACTGGGAGGCAAATATCCTCATCCTGAAACAATCATTCCTGGTGGTGTTACAACAACTCTTAGTACAACAACCTTTAACGAATTCTATATTAGATTTTCTGAGTTTTTTGATTATTCAAAAAAATGTGTGGGTATATGGGATGATGTATATGACTTCTTTTATGAATGTGATGAAAGATACATGGATGTAGGAAAATTAAATCCCACAATGGTTGATTTTGGACAATGGGACCATGAAGACTATTATGACGCATCCTATGAAAATTGTAACACTTGGGGGGAAAAGAGATGGTCTACTCCAGGAGCAGTAGTTAATGGAAAACTTGTCACAACGCGGCTCCAAGATATAAATGTTGGCATTGAAGAATTTATTGATCATTCATTTTATGAAAAATGGGATGACTATCCTTACAAAACAGACCCTCTTGGTGCACCATTAAGTCCTTTTCACCCTTGGAATAAAACAACTATACCTAGACCGGATAAACAAAACTGGAAAGAAAGATACAGTTGGTCCACGACTCCAACATGGGATAGGCATGTTTTTGAAGCAGGAGCGTATGCGAGAATGTACATATCAGCATTAGCAAACAAACTTCCAAAAAGTGAATATTTCAGTTCAACTGGTAATAGTATGCTATTGAACATCGGGAAAGGGGCAACACTTCCCGAAATGGAAATTGAATGGAAAATCCCACCGGTTTGGAATGCAATAGAAAGGAATCGTGCAAGAGCTTATGCGGTGGCATATAATGCGATGGTAAATATGGAAAATTGGGTTAGAGCAATGGATCTTTGGAAAAGTGGAGAGCGAACCGTTTCAACTCCATTTAAAATTCCGAATGAGGGTAAATTCATTGGAGCTGGTTTTTGGGGGGCTGGTAGAGGTTTTCTAAGCCACCACTGTGAAATTGAAAATGGACTTCTTTCAAACTACCAAATCATCACCCCGTCAACAGTTAACGCTTGCCCAAAAACACCTTGGGGAACACCAGGTCCATATGAACAATCAGTTTTAAATACTCCTATAGTTGAATCAAATTTTAAGTCTGAAGATGATTTTAAAGGAATAGATATTCTAAGATCTTTAAGAAGTTTTGATCCTTGTATGCCATGCACAACACACACCATGGTAAAAGGGACAGATAAAATTTCGACTAGGGAAGTAACAACTTGTGCTTGTGGTATAAATTAAAAAAATTTGAGGAAAATTTTAATTGGCATTGTAGGTTATTCGCCTATACTAAATTCTTATCCCCTGGGTCCTGTTTTAATGGATAACTTAAAGGGACGAAATTGGGATAATCTAATAGTTGATGTCCAAAACATGACATGGAGTCCAATACACGTCACTCAAAGATTACAAGAAAGTAGGGTCGAATTTGACAGAGCGGTACTCATAGGGTGTAAAACCTACTCAAAAGAACCTGGAACTATTGAGTGTTACAAATGGAGTAGTGGAAAAATAGAAGATATAAAAATTCAGGAAAGGATATACGAAGGAGTCACTGGAGTTGTCTCACTTGATAATACCTTGGTAATTGGGGATCACTTTAAAATATGGCCGGATGAGGTTTTTACTGTTGAAGTAGATATACCAGCTCATATTTTTGGTGATATTGTAATTGCTGAAAACCAAGGAATAACATCAAAAATAGATCTAGCAAATTTATTGAAATTTGATCCAGAAATTGTAATTGAAAAAATTGAGCTTAATACATATTTAGTTACAACTTGCCAATACTTTTCAAATTCATTTATTGAAAAATCCCCTGATACCTTGTTAGAACCTGAAATTTTTACGAAATATAAATTTGATACTAACCGTCATTTTATAAATTGAATTGGAAACTATTGAAAAATTTGCTGATCGAGAGGAAGTTCTTGAAATATGCTTTTGGTATAAAGGTGAGGGTTTTGGAGACGAATTTACTCCAATGGCTATTTCGCAATTTGTAGAATTGGGAAAAGATAAGATTAGTACAGTTCTAGAAAAGTTGTGTTTAAACGGTTCAATGGAAAATGTCAAAAATGACTGTTACAGGTTCACTAAGAATGGACTTAAACAAGCAGGAAAACTCTTCGTAGAATCATTTCAAGAAATGCAACAACCTGGTCATTATGAATGTGTAGATGGTTGTTGCGATGGCGATGACCACAGTAACTGCAAACACAACTGAAGATTCTCCGGCGGAATTTGTACCTGAATCCCTTAAAGGATTTATGACAAATTCTGAGTGGGACGAATTATTAAACAGGGCGGATTATTTGATAACCTCTCTGGAATCCATAGATGATTCAAAGACAAGACAGAATGTTTTCGAACTTTTAAAGGTTTTAGATAAAATACACCGTGAATCTTTAACGAGGTTAGTCCGTCTTTTTAAAGAGGGAGTTCTAGAACAGGTTGTTACAGATCCACCAATTAGGACTTTAATGGATTTATACGACCTGCTTCCAATATCGCAAGTCTGTTCTGACACTGATTCCGAAAAAATAGCTCTCAGTTCTAAAAAATTAGCACGATGGATTCCAAGTCGGTTTGGCGCAAAAAATCTGAAGAATGATCTATTGTATTCAGATCAAATTGAAGATCATTTTCTTTTCCTTAGCAAAGTCAAAAATAAAATTTTTGCATTTTCCGCTGACTGTGTGATCAATCATGAACTGATGATTGGAGCAACCTTAAAGGGGTTTTCATTGATTTGTCCACATCATGATGGGTGTGTTTATGACATCAGAAACGGAGCAAAATTAGGTAGCGACGCTTATATAGGATGCTATCCAGTAAAAAAAGAGAAAAACAGAATTTTAATTGGTTTCGATATGCCTTTTATTCCAGAACTCCCAAGTTTTTGATTATTAAATTGAGAAGATTATTAATTGCAGGTGTTGGAAATGTTTTAAATTCAGACGATGCATTCGGGCCAAAAGTAGTAGAGCAGTATCAAAATAAACGAAAAAAAGCAGTAACAATAATGGAAACAGGTATAGGAGGAATAAATATAATTCAAGAAATGCTAAAAGGATATGAAGGACTCGTTATTGTTGATGCTTATCAAGAAGGCCTAATACCCGGGACATTAAGAGAATTACAACCGAAAATCGATAATTTAAATCTAACAAGAGATGAAATAAGAGATTACTTTTCAGATACTCACTATGCAACACCATCAAAAGTACTGCAATTTTTGAATTATACAAACAATCTACCTGATTTTCTGAGAATATTAGCTTGTGAACCCTTAAGCATAGAACCTTGTACACTCAAGATGAGCAATGTTGTCTCTAATAGAATTAATGATGCAGTAGTAATGCTCGAAAAAATAGTAAAAAAATTCATAGAAACCAAAGGAACATTATGAGGATAGCAACTGTCGGTAAAGGTGGTGCAGGAAAAACAACAATTGCAGGAACACTAGCTAGAATCCTAGCAAGAAAAGAAAATAAAATTTTAGCAATAGATGGAGATCCCAATCCAAATCTTGCATTGACGTTAGGAATACCAAGAAATGATATCAACAATATAAATTTTATTCCCCATACTGTAATGAAACTAGAGGAAGATGATTTTGGGGAAAAAATACTTAAAATGACGTTATCAGAAGGTGATCTCTTTAAAAAATATGGAACGAAAGGACCTGACAACATAGATTTAATTGTAATGGGACATCCTGCTGATGGTACGGCTGGAAGTGGTTGAATGTGTGCATCACACCGCGCGGTGCGTGGTTTAATTGTTGAATTAACGGGTTACAGTAAACATACCGTCACAGATATGGAGGCGGGTCTCGAACACTTAAAACGGGGTACAGCAAAAAATGTGGACATGATGATTATTGTTGTAGAACCATATTATAGATCTCTTGAAGCTGGGATGAGAACTTTTAAATTGGCTTCAGAACTAAATATTAAACATCTTTATGTTGCCTCAAATAAAATCTCAAACAATGATGATAGGGAAGCAATTCAAAACTTCTGCAAAAAGTACTCTATGCCAATTATCTCTGATATTCCATATGACAATAATTTAATTGAAGCAGAAAGAAATGAAATGGCACCAATAGATTATAATCATGAAGCGCCATCTATAAAAGCCATACATCAAATTTCGGATTGGATTGTTGCAAATTAATAATCAAGAAAATATCATTGATTTTTATCCAAATTCTGAGTGGGCATCTCAATATAAACTATCGGAACACTTGGAAAAAACATGGGATATTCCAATATGCTTCAATGACTTTCTAAAATATCATAGATCATTTTCAATATGCGGATTGTCAGTAGGTTTTAAGTTATTACAATGCCTTATTGAAAATCATAAGAATGTGTTGCCATTGGGAAAGGTTAATATCAAAGGAGCATTTCTAGGTAAGGGAATTAGAGATTCATTCGAGTATATATTTAAAAATTCAGAAGATAATCATATCAAATATGATCCTGACTTAAAAATAAATTTAAAATATGCTCAAGCATCTCAAGGATTTTATGGTTACATTTTTGAGTTTGATTCTTTAAAAATAGAAACAAGTATCAAGCCAAGTGTAGTTACCTCAGATTTTGTAAAATCAGCAGTTATGTTTAAAAATAACAAATTAGAAAAGAAGGTTTTCAGACTTAAACAACTTATGTTTTGTAAAAAAATTATTCCTATTAATTCATCTAATATTTGCAATATAAATTTCTTATGAAAAAACTATTTATCTTTTTAACGTGTTTATTTTATGTAATGCATTCCTATGGTCTTGAGGTTGTGGACCAAAACGGGAGAAATATTGTTTTTGATTCAGCAGTAAAAAGAGTTGTGAGTATACCTATACCGGCACCATCCATGTTTATGGCAATTGATGGTAAGGCTGATAAATTGGTGGGTGTTCATGGTCTTACAAAAACTGCAATGAAAGGTAAATTCCTAGGCAGGCTGTTTCCAGAGGTTCTTTCACTTCCAAGTGATTTTGTAGGCAAAGGGTTCAATTTTATGCCTAATGTAGAACGCGTTTTAGAATTAAAACCAGACTTGGTATTTCAGTGGGGAAATTATGGTAATGAAATCTTTGATCCTCTTGTAAATGCGGGTTTGAATGTAGCGGCAATAAAAATCCGAAATGAAAACGATACAAGAGAATGGATTCGAATTATGTCTACAGTTTTAGGAAAAAAAGATAAAGCTGTGAAGATGGTTAACTGGCGTGATAAAACAATGAATCATGTTAAAAATAATTCGAAAAAAGTAAAAAATAAGAAAAATATATTATACTTCAGACTATTTAAAAATACTTTACAGGTTGCAGGAAAAGGGACTTATAATAATTTTTATATCAATTTAATAGGAGGACATAATCCTGCGGATTCCGATAAAGGATTTTATAATGTAACGCCAGAGCAAATCATTTCATGGGACCCGGAAATTATATTAATGAATGGTTTCGAGCCTAAATTAGGACCGAAGGCTTTTGTTCAGCATCCAATTTTTTCAATTTCAAAGGCAGCCAAAGAGAAAAAGGTCTACTCTATGCCACTCGGTGGTTATAGATGGGATCCTCCGAATCAAGAATCACCTTTAACATGGATGTGGTTAGGGATGTTAACATATCCCGATATTCACAAGTATGATTTAAGATCAGAAATGGAAAAATCCTATAAAATGCTTTATGAAAAAGAAATTTCAAAAAAAGACATAAGTGAAATCCTTAAAATAAATTTAAATAAAAATTCTCTAAATTACTTAAAACTATTTGGTATATAAAAAATTTACATTGAGTATTAAATATATTTTATTGCCAATTAGTGGCTTATTCCTCACTCTATTTTATATATCTTTTGGTCAGATTGATTCTACATTTAATGATAGTATAAAGATTATCATTAATAGCTTCCACAACAGTTTTGTTGTGGATCCAGTCATTGAAAAAGTAATTCTCTACATTCGTATTCCTAGAGCAATAACAGCAGTAATATGTGGAGCTGGTCTAGCAATAAGCGGATGTGCTTTGCAGGGTATCTTCTCAAATCCATTGATTGGTCCGCAAATCATTGGGGTATATTCAGGTGCAGCTTTTGGTGGAGCATTAGGTATCTTAATTTCAGAGAAAAGTTATTTAATACTTTTTCTGGCATTTGGATTTGGAATACTTTCAATGGTTATTGTTTTTTTTATAGCTCGAGTCAAAGGATTTGCCAATCGGCTTACACTTGTGTTAGCCGGTATAGTATCCAGTAGTTTTTTTTTGTCACTCGTGTCCTTAGTTAAATTTTTAGCAGATCCTGATGACAAGCTTCCAGCAATCACATATTGGTTGATGGGAACGTTTTCAACATCTAGTTATGAAAAGATTTCTATAGTGAGTCCAATCATAATTGTCTCAGTATTCATACTTATTTTATTTAGTTTCAGGATAGATGTATTGAATTTGGGAGATGACCAGGCAAAATCATTAGGAATAAATGTAGAATTAAATCGATGGATAATTATAAGCCTTGTGACAATAATATGTGCATCAGTTGTTTCTATTGCAGGGGTAATTGGTTGGGTGGGCTTAGTGATTCCTCATATTGCTAGAAGTATATCTCTTACTAATCATAGATCACTTCTAATCAATTCAGCTATTTTCGGGGCTTACTACATGTTAGTGATTGATTTGCTTTGTAGAGGATTCAGTGCTATGGAAATTCCGTTAGGTGTTGTTACGGCTTTGATTGGGGCTCCATTCTTTGCAATTTTACTCAGAAAAAGACTTAAGGGAATCTAAAGGATGCTTTTGACAATAGAAAATCTTGAAATTGTAAAAGGTGGCAAACAATTAATTCATAATTTTAATGCTAGTTTTGATAATGGATCTATCATCGGCCTTTTGGGACCAAATGGGGTGGGTAAAAGCTCATTATTAAGAGTTATTGCTGGTTTAGAAAAGCCAGTTTCTGGAAATATTCAAATTACAGATGAAATTTCATTTTTACCTCAGGATTATAATTTAAACACCGATTTGAGCGTCTTGGAAACTATACTTCTTGGGCGAGCAAGGTACCTAAAATGGTACGAATATCCTAATTCAAGAGATGTGAATAAAGCTGACGAAGTAATTCGGATGATGGATTTATCGGATCATAAGGAGAAAAGTTTTAGAAAACTAAGTGGAGGACAAAAACAACTGGTACTAATCGCACAATCATTGGTATCTGAATGTAGATTACTTCTACTTGATGAACCAAGTTCTGCTTTGGACCTGTTAAATCAAGAAAAGCTATACTCAATTTTGGAATTCATTAGAAAGGATAGAAAAATTTCTATTGTATTCTCAACACATGAGCCTAATCAGGTTTTACAATTTGCAGACACTGTTCTGATGATGAGTGATAATCATCACATTTATGGAAGCACGAAAGAAATAATAACAGTTGATAATTTATGTAAAATGTACAAAGTGGACTTTGAAAAACTCAAGAGTTCACGAAAAGATGGCACCTTTTTTTTAAATCATGTGCCAAAAAATGTTGTTCTGAATTAAATATTATATCTATTATGTGTTTAGGAATTCCAGGTAAAATAACAAGTATCGAAGATCAAGAAAAGTTGATTGTAAAGGTAGATTTTAATGGTGTCCAAAGAAATATAAATATGAATTGTATTGTCAAATCATCTGGTGAACTTAAATCTATGTTAAATAAATGGGTTTTGGTACATGTGGGATTTGCAATGAGTTGCATTGATGAAGACGAAGCGAAAAAAACTTTAGAAGTCTTAAATGAGATGGAAGACTTGCAGTCTCAAATGTATAATTTACATTAATCATTATAGCACTATGAAATATCTTTCAGAATTTAGAGATCCTGAAATAGCAGATAAGATTGTAAAAAACATCCATTCTGACTTAATACAAATAAGAAATTCTAAAAAGAAAAAAATACGTTTAATGGAAGTATGTGGAGGACACACGCATACTATTTTCAAATACGGGTTAGAACAACTATTACCAAAAGAGATCGAACTTATTCATGGTCCAGGTTGCCCTGTTTGTGTTTTACCAATGAATAAGGTGGATGAATGTGTATATTTAGCTGAAGAAAAAAATGTAACATTAACAACATTTGGTGATGCTATAAGAGTGCCGGGGTCAAAGAAGAGTCTAATGCAGGCAAAAGCTGAAGGGGCGGATATAAGGATTGTCTATTCACCTATCGATGCACTTGAAATTGCTGCTAATAATCCGGATACAGAAGTGGTATTTTTTGCCCTCGGATTTGAAACAACAATGCCCAGTACTGCTCTCACAATTCAAGAGGCTGAAAAAGAGAATATTAACAATTTTTCAATTCTATGCAACCATATAACCATACCCCAAACTCTTAAAGCTCTGTTAGAAACAGAGAACCTTAATCTCGATGCATTTATTGGCCCGGGCCATGTGAATATGATAATTGGCACCGAAGTGTATGAATTTATCGTAAATAAGTATAAAAAACCAATCGTTGTTTCGGGTTTTGAACCGATAGATATTCTTCAATCTATTTCTATGATAATCAAACAAATCAAGGAAAATAGATGTAAAATAGAAAATCAATACAAAAGGGTAGTTTCTACAAAAGGAAACACAATCGCACAAAAAGCTATTGATAAGGTTTATAGGGTTAAAGATTATAGTGAATGGCGTGGTCTAGGAATGATCCCTGAGTCTGGTGTGATGCTTCGTGATGAATATTCTTTTTATGACGCTGAAAAAAAATATAATTTAAGAAGTATAAGCACACCAGATCCTGAAAAATGCCAATGTGGTGAAGTATTGCAGGGCCTTATTAAACCATTTGAATGTATGCTTTTTGGTAAAGAATGTAATCCTCAAAATCCAATTGGTGCACTCATGGTTTCATCTGAGGGATCATGTGCTGCTTATTATACCTACAAGTTTTCAGATAAAAATTCTGTAATAAATGATAAATAAAAAAGAAGTAATTACCCTAGCTCATGGAAGTGGTGGGCGTGCTACAAGTGATTTAATCCATTCGGTTATACTAAAATATTTTGGTTACCAAAATCCAGATTCTCTTCAGGACTATGCAAAATTAAATTTTGAAAGTAATACAAATATAGCATTTACAACTGATAGTTTTGTTGTAAATCCCATATTTTTTCCTGGGGGTGATATTGGAACTCTCGCAGTCAATGGGACTGTAAATGATCTTTCGGTAGGTGGTTCATTTCCATTATATCTTAGTTGTGCATTTATTATAGAAGAAGGTTTAGAAATTGATGATCTTCAAAAAATAGTAATTTCAATGTCAAAAGCAGCACAAAATGCTGGAACTAAAATTGTTACAGGAGATGTCAAGGTCGTTGAAAAAGGTGCAGCTGACAAAATTTATATCAATACAACCGGAATAGGTTCAATTTATAATGGTGTCAATATTGACTCTACACATGCTCAGGAAGGAGATGATATAATTGTAAGTGGCTATATTGGTGACCATGGTGCAGCAATCATTGATGCAAGAGGAAATTTAAAAATTGATATCCCCGTAGAAAGTGATTGTAAGCCTGTAAATAAATTGATCAAAAGGATGATAGATGTTTGCTCTGATATTCATTGTTTACGAGATGCAACCCGAGGAGGAGTGGCTACTGTTCTAAACGAAATAGCAATGGATTCAAAAATCTGTATCCAATTGGAAGAATCTTCAATACCTGTTAGAGATACGGTTAAAGGAATGTGTGAACTTTTGGGTTTTGATCCTTTATATCTTGCTAATGAAGGAACAATCGTAGCAGTGGTCCCAAATATACATACAGAGTCTATTCTCAAAGAAATGAAAAAAGATCCTGCAGGAGAAGACTCATGTTTAATCGGTAAAGTGACAGCCAAATATAGGGGAAATGTTTCAATTCGTAATGCATTTGGCTCAGAAAGAATTATCGATATCATGTATGGAGATCAATTGCCGCGGATCTGCTAAACACATACTTATACAAACAAAGATATATATATTATGGATCAATCATATAATGAAATGTGGATTATTAAATCAAGGCCTGAATCTCTTGAAGAGATGTTAATTACAGATGAAATGGTCGAATTAATCGACAATAATGAAAATGAAAATATTTTACTTTATGGCCCTATAGGATCAGGTAAAACGGTTCTCGCAGAAGCACTTACAAAGTTTCAAGGATTAATCATTTCTTGCAAAGAATACAATGATTTAGAAAAAACATTCAATAATGCTGAAAATGTTAATTCAATTGTTATAAAAAATATTGAAAATCATTACAATAAGGTCGATCTTATTAAAAAAGCATTTAATGGGAAGAAATTAGTTTTTGTAACAAGAGACGAAAATTCAGCTGAACTGGAAGTTTTCAATTCATTTCTCAAAATACACACAAATCAATTCCTGCCAAAAAATAATAAATCATTTAGAAAATATGAAAGATTTATCGAAAAATTATTAAAGAGGAATCAAATAAATTATGACTCAACAAATGAACAATATAAATTGAATGTTTTGGAGATATACGAAAAGTTATGGCCTAAAATGAGGCAGATAGTGAGACATGCTCAAATGAGATCAAAATCTAAAGAATGGGTTCCTATTCCTGTTTGATTAAATTCATAAAGCCAGGTCTGGCTTAATAAAATATAAAACCATACATTTATTTATATTTTGTACTTGCAATTACTGCTTGTCCAAGAGAAATACTCCCATCATTTGAAGGTAAAAAATTCTGTGTCAATACTATAAATCCACATTTTATGAGTTCATTTTCTGTCAAATCTTTCAAATATTGATTTTGAAATACTCCTCCACTCAATGCAACAATTTTCGAAATATTACTATCATTTTTTATTTCAGAATATTTGTTAATTATCATTTTGGTAATTGCTGTTGATAATCCTTGGTGAAATTTTGCTGATATTGCTGAAGGAGACACATTTACATAAAGATCGTTTAACAACTCCTCCCACATTGGTTTAAGATTTAAATATCGGAAATGACAATTTTCAGGAACGTGTTCTATACTGATTGGATACGGTGAAAAAATCTGCTTATCAATAATTGCCTCCAATTGCATTGCTGCTTGGCCCTCGTAACTGATTCTATCCCGACATATCCCTATTGCTGCTGCAACAGCATCAAATATCCGTCCACATGAACTTGTGTAGATACTCATGTTGAACATATTCTTTATTATATCAATTGGTTTATTTTGTATGAATTCTATTAACTCTAAATTTTTATAGTTGCTTTTGAGATAATCCCAGTTAAATGAAGAGAGCAAACTTGATACTGTATTCCTCCAGGGTTCTCTCATAGCAAGATTCCCTCCAAGAAGTGGCATAGGTTTAAAACAACCATATCTTTTGTAATTACTATAATCTGCAATGAAAAATTCTCCTCCCCATAATGTTCCATCAGTACCATATCCCATGCCATCTAAAGTTATACCAAAGACTTGCGGATGTTTTTTAGGAAGTTGGTTTTCAATCATGCAAGCTGCCAAATGTGCATGGTGATGTTGTATTGGAATTAATTTAATATTTTTTTCTTTAGCAATAAGTCTTCCATAAATTGTGGATCTATAATCTGGATGAAGGTCAATCGAAATCCAATCTGGTTCTGCTTTGTAGAGTTCAATAAACTTTTTTATTTGAGCTCTGTATTCAAGATCTACCATACCCTCTTTTAAATCTCCTAAATGAGGTGATAGGGTTAGGTCCCCTTTATTTAACAAGCAAAATGTATTTTTAATCTCTGCTCCTAATCCAATTCCACATTGACCATCTCCAAATCCTGGCGGTAGTTTAATCGGAGTTGGAGCGAACCCCCTAGCTCTTCTATAAGTTATCAGCTTGTTCCTATTTATTTGAACAACAGAATCATCCATTCTGTTAATGATTTTTCTTTTATGCCAGAAAACATAATCTGCAATTCCAATCATCCTTTCTTTAATTTCATTTTCAGAAATGCACTGAGGTTCTTCTGAAAGATTTGCAGAAGTCATCAAAAGGGGAAAATCAACTTGATGAAAAAGCAGTTTATGCAAAGGTGAATAAGGAAGCATAAATCCCAATCTAATTTGTTCAGGCGCAATATTGGAGGGAAGTTCACTTTTTTTTCTCTTCTCTAACAAAACAATGGGAGATTCAATTGAATTTAACCATTTTTCTTCAGACTTGTTCACCTTACAATAACTTTTAATCATTTCTATATTTTTACCCATAATTGCAAATGGTTTTTCATATCTGTTTTTACACAATCTTAGTTTTTCTATTAATTCATAATTTGTTGCATCACATGCTAAATGAAAACCTCCAATTCCTTGAATTGCAATTATCTTATTCTCTTTAAAAAGTTTTTTTATTTCTTTTAATTGTGACCATATTGAGCCTGAATGAATTACTTTTTTATGTTTATCAAGGTCTTCTAGTATAGTATTAGGACCACAATTCCTGCATGCAATAGGTTGTGCATGAAATCGCCTATCACTTGGGTTTTCATAATCTTTTTTGCATTCATGACACATTTTAAAACAATCCATACTTGTTCTAGATCTATCATATGGAGTAGATTTCATTATTGAAAACCTGGGTCCACATTGAGTACAATTAGTTAAAGGATAACCATATCTTTTATTCATTGAATCAAATATTTCATATTCACATTCAGAGCAGATTGCAAGATCAGGTAAAATATTTACTGCATCTCCTTGAAATTTACTATTAATTATTAAAAAATCCTTTGGAATATCTTTTTCTTCAATAAATTCCTCAACTAATTTGTCTATTTTTGCAGTAACAGGTAGGGATCTGTGTAGTATGTTTTTAAATTTAATGTGAATTTTTGAGGTAGCCCATATTTCAACAACTGCACATTCATGATTATTGAAGACACGACCTTTAATATTTAAATTATTTGCTATTTTCCAAACAGTTGGTCTGAAACCAACTCCTTGAGTTTTTCCATAATATGAATATCTTTTACTGATTAACCTTTGACTCATATCTCTTCATTCACTATATAAAATAATACTATTAATAGTATGTAAGGATGTTTTAAATAACTATTAATATTTGCAAATAATTCGACTAAATTATATCAATAATAAGCCTTCCCGAGCATTCAACAAGGCAAGGTACATCAAATAAACAATAGATTTAGATGGTAACCATGGAATGCGATCCAAAGCAACTTTAATGTGGGGAATTGATTAATTTTTATGACGTTTTTAAAACTCAATGGCACAAAAGTGGCAGAAATGAAGATTTTTTGAAATTAGGAATTGCGCAATATGTTGCTAAGACTGGCGCACCCGGCACGATTCGAACGTGCGACCCTCAGTACCGCAAACTGATGCTCTATCCAGCTGAGCTACGGGTGCATTTTTTGGAGAAGTTTGTATGCAGTTTTAAAAGACA
>Ga0066849_10000380_pt1 | contig 17842 bp, 17 predicted proteins | sample ETNtaG_9_FD_65492 | JGI IMG/M metagenome (GOLD analysis project Ga0066849, IMG submission 65492) | Marine microbial and viral communities from oxygen minimum zone, Eastern Pacific Ocean - ETNP201406SV69 | ecosystem: Environmental > Aquatic > Marine > Oceanic | place: Pacific Ocean: Eastern... | reverse complement strand
AGCCTATACGACTCATATATGCAACTAAACCCCAATCTGACCACAGATCTTCAGTTGTACTAATTACAGTTCCTTTTGGGATGTGTTTTGATATTTTATATATATCCTTTATTGTTTCTTCATCTCTTGAAAAGTCGCCAAACTTAACAGTTGAAAAAATAATGACAAAGGCAAGTACAATTATAGAAACTCTGTTTAGCCATTGTAATATATATATTGGTATTCTGTCTATTTGATCCTTTATAGGTCGATATAATAAGTAACTAAATGATAGTGCATAGAAAGGAATAGAAGGAATTAAATAAAATTTTCTTTGCTTTAAAGAAATGATCAAAGGAATAGAAGCGCTTATAGCAATTAAGATAAAGAAAAGAAAGCTCTTTTTATAGGGTAGTTTTTTTTGAGTTTTTCCTTTCCATTTTTTTATTGCAAAAAATACCGATAGAATTATTGGTATGGCTAAGTTGAGGGTTAAATCAAAAATAATTTTAAATCTATTGTTTGTAGTAATTTCTCTAGCCTTGCTTAACGAGGGGATGAATTGTTGATTAAAATATTTTACGAGATTAATTTTAATTTCTGGAAATACACTTACTAATAGCAAAGAGATCGCAGATGAAAACAAGAGTAAGAATAAGAAATACAAAGCTGATTTTTTTCTTTCATTATAGGTTATGCCAAATATTAAAGGGGCAACAAGAGGAAATAAACCTACAACCCCTTTAGAAAAAAAAGCTAGTACAATAAGTATTGCTCCTAATAGTGTAAATATCACTTTATTTTCTTTGAGGGATTTTAAAATAAAGAATACAGCATAAATTGAAAAAACACCCATGGTGTTTTCGAGTAAATTATTCTTGTAAGACCACGATACTAATGGTATAGACAACCAAAAAATTATCGGAATCCAATAAGCAGATTTCATTTTGGGATTATCCGCAAGTAATTTCCAATTCAATACAATACCAATTGCAGAGAGTAGAGCTATCAATAAACAGAAAATTCTTTCGGTATAAAATGCATCTCCAAAAAGTTTAAAAAACCAAGATTGTAGGTAAAAAACCAATGGCGGATGTTCGTGAAAAACAGGATATAACGTTTCGGTGTAATGGGGCGCAGAAAAGCTGCCGTATCCAAATGCTAGATTTTTGGATATAGCACTATACGTTACCCCATCAAGAAACATTCCTTCTTGTACCAGAGATGGAATAAATAAACCAACAAAAATCGTTATGGTTACTAATATGTAAGTTCTGCTGTTATTCATGGTATGAATGCTAACATTGTAATAAAGATTTTTTTAGTTTATTATGTTTTTAAAAGGGGACATTGGTTAAAATAAATATGCTTATAAATAATCTCATTTTTCTACATCAGCAACCAAACTAATACTAACGCCTGCGGGAACACTTTCCCATTTCCCGTGACTTGTTTTTCTATAGAAGGTGCTGGCACCTATTTTTGCACAAAAGTTTAAATGTCCTTTTCCTAAATCTTTTATATTTTCTACTGTTACAAGAAAATCATCATCTATTACTAGGTTATTAGAACTAAGGTCAATTTCAATTTCATCTTTTGTTAAGTTTCTAGGGATTTCAATGTAAATAGGCTTTGATAGAATGTTTTCAAATTGCATCTTACCAGTAACTTTGTAGAAGTTAAGTCTATAGAAAATAGTATCGTACGTACAATTAGCTACATTAATGTTTAGCTGTTTTATATGCGCGGGTTTTTTTATTTTCATAATAACCCCCATTTCATATCCCAACATATTGTCTTTAAATCCAGCGGATATTGTTTTAATTTTTGATTTTATTCCTAATACTTTAGTCTTGAATTCTTTAGGCTTAATAACTATTTCTTTTAATTCATAAGTCTTTTCTTTCAAAAGAATTTCATTGTTTTTTTTATTTCTAAGGTTACTTATTTTAATAGATTTTGTTTCGTAGCCAATTGCTGAAAATAGTACGGAGTCTTTGTCAAATTTAAAATCCACTTCCAAGCTAAATTCACCTTTTATATCAGATACTGTTCCGATATTTTTTTCAAATAGTCCAATATTTACAAATTCTACAGGCGTATTATTACTCGAATTGATTATGCTCCCGTTTATCTCTTGGCCTTGAATAGATACAAAGTTTAAAGCAGTAAAAAATATTAGAAATTTAAATTTTGACATGGAAGTATATCCTCTAATTTAATTAAATAGCACCATTTAAGAACAGTATGTATATCATTAATTTTAGTATACAATAGCTTTGCTGCTATAGAAGTTAGCTAATTGAGTTTTGCGTTTAGTTTGCTAACCCTTCAAAATGAGTGTTATTTATACAGTTTTGATAATTAAAAGAAAACGAAATTCTATCTGGAGTTTGGTTGTATTGCCCTTTTTCATTTTGTGAATCATCTTCAAAAAAGATTATTGGGATATCTGTTTCTACAACTTGGCAGTTGATATTATAAGATAGAAGCGTATCAATTAATGTAGTGTCTGAAATCAAATGTATAGACACTATGCCTGATCCTATAGATGACACATTGGCCGTTGCTTCAATATTATCCATATATGGAGGTTGAGCATTACATAGGTATATGGTTCCTGTAAATGTCTGTGACATCATTTTGTCCTGTGCCTTTTGGCAAATCTTGTTATGCTTTGCACAGCCTAATAGAAGACCAACAATAAATACAACTAATAGGTTTGAACTTTTCATAATATATCTTTACCCATGTTATTATTCTATGCAAGACGATGAAATCTCTATGGACTGGAAAGCCAATCAAAGGTGTTTAGAACAAAGTTTTTCCAATCGTAATTTGGGTCATTCATTCCAGCTTTTATTTTTCTGCCGTCTCCTTCGTCAAATACCATTGCCACAAATCCATTAGCATCGCCAAAGGCAGCAACTTTTCCTTTCCCAAAGTCACCAGCTAACCCTTGAGAATTTCCATTTCCAATAGGACCTCCTTCAGTAAACGCCCATTTCCGTGTAATATTTTTTGAATTTTCTGACAATTTCAGGATGTTGGTGTAGTTACTTCCTGTTAAAGCCCCTCCACCGTAGCTACATATTTCATGAACTGTCCTTTTCCCAGATACTATAGTATTAGATGAATCTAATCTTTCATTTTTAAAAACGATAAGCCCTCCTTCGCTGTAATCAAAATCAATAGTTTCACCAATAGAGGGTTCAATGTCAAAGGTTTTTAAAAGTGGCTCAATAGCCTTGTCAAAAGGGAAATGCTCGCTAAACATTAATAACGAACCACCTTCTTCAACCCATTTTTTTAAAGCCTCTAATTCTTTTTTTTTAAAAGCACCTTTATATTTCTGAATAAAGTTTTTGTAGGTTCTGGACATAGGGGTAGCAATAACGATAATGTGAATTTCTGAAAGTGATTTTTCAGTGAATTTTTTATCGCTAATGGAAACGTTATAGCCATCAGAATTTAGGACGTCAATAAGAGGTTGTATTAAGCCAGTAACTGTAAAAAAGTTATTGTGTGATCCATCAATAACAACTTTAGGTCCTTTTCCAATATCGTATTTTGGACTAGAAACTTTGGCGTCAAAATTTTGATCATTTGACATTGGGAATTCAATGTTGCACGATACAATGATCATTGCACTTATCAATATGATGAAGTGGTTTTTAATCATGGTTATTTTTCATCAAAGAAAGAAGAGGCGTACGGCATAGAAAATCCATAATTATAGATAGTGTACTTGTCCTTTTTAATTTGTTTGACATAAATTGAAATACCACGACCATAATCGTCTTCTTTTTCGGTTTGTTTGAAATAAATGAATCCTTTGTTAAACTTTTTTGAATAACCTGTGCTTATTAGTTTTACTTCATCGTATTGTTCGCTTGTAAATTGATAGGGTATAGCATTATAACCCATCTTTTCTTCTGAAATATATTCTTTTATGAAATTTTTTAATCCATCGATGTCTTTTGTGTATTTTAACATTTGTGTTGCTATCTCTTCAAGGTTCTTATCTTTTGCTAGAGACGTAGGAGCGAAATGACCAGAGCATTCGCCTTTTAAGAAATAATCTATCATGGCTTTAGTTTCATTAAATCCATCAATAAACCACTGTTTATTGATTTTAATGGCAAAAAGATAAACTTCATCTCTTTTAACTCCATCCATTAAAAAATCTACGACTAACACAGATCTGTTTTTAGCCGTTTTCTTGTCACTTATTTTTAATTCTGCTTTGCTTTTCCTGCACAATTGCTTCATGAGCCTTTCTCCTCCATCAATTTCTGCTCCCCAATATCCCTCTGTGCATAGCGTCCTTCCCTTTAAAGGGGTATTGGCTTTTTGTAGAATCTTTATGGAGTCAATTAAATACTCTTGTCCGCAAAGAATATGTGATATGAATATACATATTAGTATAATGTAAAATTTCATTTTAGTTTTTTAATTAGATTAATAGAAAAGTTAATATTACAAATAATACATTAATTAATTTGTATTTTTAATAGTTGGCATACAATTTGGTTGTTGCCAATGATTAATCCAGTATTATGAAAAAAATTTCATTATTTCTTATTCTTTTATTACTAGTATGTAGCTGTGCTGTGGAAAACAAATCACTAGATAAAAATAAGAATATACTGGATAATAGTAATGAGTTAATTTATAAAGAAGATACTATAAGATGGACGGATGAAAAAGCAATTATAATCAGTAATAATGCTTGTAAAGTTCTTTTTGAAGATGTCTATTTAACCTTTTATGCATCTGAAGGTAAAGAATATTCTTTGGATGAGGTAAAAGCCTTTGAGCAAGCAGACTCATCTCTTTATAACGAGATGATGCAAAACCTTTCAGAGAGGCACAACAACTATACTTTATTATACATTAAAGCTCCTTTTATTGTTTATAAGGATGAATATTATTTTGACGTAGGAGCACATCCGGTAGGAGGTGAAGAATTAATTTGCTATAGTTTATTAACGGATTCTATTATAAAAACATTGGATATTGCTTATGATACTGATGATCAGTATGAGTTAGATTATAAAAAGGCATTAGCTACAATGGTTAATTTCATTGATGAGCAGACTTTTGAGGGAAAAAAGATGCAGGAAGAAATGGAAAAGTTAAGTGGAACTTTTTCGGACAATGGAGAAAGAGTTGCCTATTTTGATAAATTTATTTCTTGCTCTGAAATATGCGGGAAGACCAAAGAAGTGTGTAAAGAACATATTTCCCAAAAACGATCTTTCAGCATTTACGGTTCTGGCCCGGATGGATTTCGTGCTTATGATTTCACTTTTGATACCATTAAAAATAAATTTTACACTTATACTTCAGCAATGGGTAAATTAAAGGCATCTAAGTACGAAACGACTAAATTTTATATATCTAAAGAGAAGGTATTTGATAATAATTATATCACTTTTAGAGATGATAATAATAAATTAAGGGATGTTCTTAAAGAAGTGGATCCCATTGTACACGGAGATAAAATGTTAGTGCAACACAGTTTTTCTGGGGAGTATAGGAGTGCAAAAACAAAAAATAAGGTTTTCTTTCATGAAAAAGAATTTATAATAGAGGGATGGGATTTAGGAAGTGAATATCGATTTATATATAATATTTACGATAGAAGAGAATCTGTTATTAAAACAAATAAAACCAAGCTGTATTATAGGTTTAATTATAATGGAAGCATTAATTTTTATGAAGGGATTGAAGGGGATCAATGGAGTTCGGGTGCCACTCTTCTTGATTCATTAATACCTACAAAGCATATTTATAAGAAGAGCAATTGTATTTACAACTTTACACAAAATGAATTTTTATTAGATGTGAATTTCACTAATTATAGCCACTTAGATCTGCATATAATGTTGAATGAATTATTAGCTAGAAATGGCTATGTTTTTAAAAATAAGGCATGGGATAATTTCTTTTCTTTATTCAAATGGTATGTGCCTAACAAAAATTTAGATAATACCAATGGAATTAGCACAGAGTATTCTTTTGCGGATGTTTCTTGTCTAAAAACAGAAATAGAGCGTTATAACTTCAAAAAAATCGTACAATACCTTTATGCAAATAACCAAGCATGGATGGAGGGTTATTGGGAAATGATAATGGATAGGGATATTATTAAACTTACGGAAGAATTAAAGGTGGAAAATGAATAAGCTAGTACATTATATATTGCTTGTTGTTTTGTCTTTATCTATTCTGTTATTGGTCATGTTTAATTACTATGTGTTATTTGAAATGACTAGGGGATTTGATATCGATAATACAGAATGGAGTTACACTAGGGAAGTAATCAATCCGCATATTTTTAAGTTGTTTTACGTTTGTCTATTTATACTTTGTGGAGGTCTGCTTAGTTTGTTTTTTAAAATCATATATAAACTAAAAACTAAAATGCCTATTTATGTAATTCTTTTTTCTGTCATCGGGCTTATTAATATATATTCTATGGGATATTTTGAAATTCCAAGATTAATTATTGAAGCAAATCGATCCTCTTCTGCACAAATAGAAGAAGATAGGTATCAATTACAAAGATCAAAAACATCTAAGGAATATACATCAGTAGTAATTTCAAAACCAAACACATCCTATTCTTATCATCAAAAGGTTAAAGAAGTAGCAGCTAATAGACAGCATTCATTAACTTTTGACTCCTTATTTATTTCAAATGAGGAAGCATGTGGGGGAGTAAAAGTGATTGAAATGATTAAGCAGTTTTCAAAAGAAGAGTCTTACGATTATTTTAATTCCGGTGCAATAAATCAGTTTTATAAATGTTTTGATTTTCCAAAATCTGAATTACAAAAGTTTCCATTTACAATAAAAACTAATAAAGGTCTTGATTCTTTAGCAATTCATACAGATCACTCAACTACCACCATTTATTTAACTTCAAATAAGTTTGAAAAACATATTCTATTAGAAGAAGAATTAAATGCCTGTGGCTTTGGTGGTGTATCTGGCTATTGGTTTGACTCAAACAAGGATTTATTAAATATTTTAATGTATGTTACTAGATATGAGAACGGTTGTGCAAGTGAATTACCACCTTGTGTAAGAACTTTTTACACCCAAACAATAAAGGTAGATACGTTGTACTAAAGATTAATACCCTCTTAATTAAGTATTGGATATTTTTCTAATTCTCTAGAATATACAGTTTTTAAGTGTGGGAATTTCATAGTTGATGCAGATCAGTTTGACACTTGTTTGTAGTCATTTTTAATTGGAGCTAGGTTAGCTAAATTTATATTATCTAATAATTAAAATTCATTGATTATGAATACAATAGTTGTGCCAACTGATTTTTCTAAATGTGCTTTACAAGCCTTACGTGCAGCTGCAAAGTTTGCTAGAAAATCAGATGCGGCAATTAAATTATACCATTGTTATGAGCGACCTATATATGGTTTTGTTGATTTAACTGTTGATAGTCAAAAGAATACGAAGATTATAAAATCTTTACAAGCCAAGTTGAGAAAATTGATGAATCGTGATTTTATGAAGGGTATTAATGTAAGCGCAGCTTTATTGCCAGATGTCTCTATTGATAAACTATATAAGAGGGACTCAATTAAAAATGCTGATTTAATAGTAATAGGGTCACATGGTGCAAGTGGTTGGAAAGAGAAAATTATAGGTTCTAATGCTGAAAAAATGGTTAGATATGCGAAACCACCAGTAATGGTGATTAAAGATGGTGCTAAAGATTTTAAAATGGATAAAGTTGTTTTTGCATCTGATTTTAATAGAGAAATAGACTCAGTATTTGCCAGGCTTAAAAAGCTATTTAATCTCTATAATTCTAAAATTGAATTATTAAGAGTTGTAACTCCTAAGCACTTTAATAATACAGATGATTGCATGACCAAGATGGATGAGTTTGCTCGTAAATTCTACTTAGATAATTATTCAAAAAATGTATACAATGCTGAATCAATAGAGGATGGGATTCTGGCTTTTGCAAAAAATAAAAATGTCGATGTTATTACGCTAGAGACCCATGGAAGAACTGGTTTTTCTCATATTTTAGCAGGAAGTATTGCAGAAGATATTGCAAATCATGCTAAAAGACCAATTTTAAGTGTAAGAATGTTAACTTAATTAGAATTATTATGGGTGATATTCCACAAAAGAAATAGGTTGTTTTTTATGATAAATTATTTATCTAAAATACTTCTAATTTATTTTTTACATTTATAAACAAAACGTACCAAATTAATGGGGGGGGATTCAAGCAACATAGAAAATAACGACAGGATGAGAATATTCGACAACGATGTTCTTGAGTTTTTTTCAAGGTGTCATTTCTCTGTTCCATTTATCTTGTTTGTCCCTGTAACTATTTTCTCTCTTTTTCAATCCTATATGGAGGGGTATGAGATAGCCTTAATACTAATTACTTTTCTTTTAGCTATTATAGCATGGACTTTGTTTGAGTATTTTGCGCATTCATTTTTACTACATATTGGAGGTAAAATATTAGGCAATAAGAATTTTCTGCAAAAGTCACATACTAGGCATCATGACTATCCATTGGATAAGTCTAGAGTGGTTCTGTCTCCAATAGTTAGTGTGCCAGGTGCAGTTTTGTTCTTTTTGTTATTTTATTTTACAATGGGGGCACAGGTGGGTTATAGCTTTTTTGCTGGTTTTGTTTTTGGATATTTGATTTATGACTTTGTCCATTATACAGTTCATCATAAAAAATACAATTCTATTTTGTTTAATAAATTAAAACGCCATCATTTGGTCCATCACTATAAATTTCCAGATAAAAATTTCGGATTGAGCGTTGTTTTCTGGGACAAGGTTTTTAAAACTATCGTCTAGCTTATTGTTTATTTTCTTTCCTATATCTAGCATTTTTAAAAAAAATCACCAAATTCGCAGTGCTTTAAATTATGCTCAGAGTCGTTTATTTATTATCATTTGTTGTTTGCTGTAAGTTTGCTTACAGCCAGAAAACGGATAGTAATGACCATTTTATTAAGAAATATGTTGATGGCTTAATTAACGATACCAACGACTTGTCATCTCCTAAGTTTATGACTTATCCTACTTTGGCTTATTCACCTGAGACAAGATGGGAAATAGGAGCATCTAGTTTATATATTTATTCTGCTAATAGAGATCTTTCTAATCGATTAAGCGAGGTGAAAGCATTTACTTTTTACACATTGGAAAATCAATACGGTTTGTGGTTGGATCACATGCTGTATAACGATAAAAACAAGTGGTTCTTTTTGGGGCGTGCAAGGTACCAAAGTTTCCCGTTGCTGTACTACGGTATTGGTAGCGATAGCCAATCTGAATATATAGCTAGAATTGATGGGGAGTATACCTTGTTTAGAGAAAGGTTTTTAAGGGCTATAATCCCTTCTTTGTATACAGGGCTTGAAGTGGACTTTCAGAATTTAAGCAAGGTGCAGTACAAAGACACCACCATTGATCATAAACCGCCTTCAATTGGTGCAAATGGATCTAGATGCGTTGGTTTAGGTTGGGGATTGGTTTACGATAACATACATAATGCTATGAATCCTAGAGAAGGAATTTATAGTGAATGGGCTTTTTTAAGATACAATAAAGCAATTGGTAGTGAATTCAACATGACTACCTATATTATAGATAATAGATTTTATCACCCGATTAAGGAAAGAAATGTTCTTGCTGCTCAACTATATGGACAATTTACTACTGGAAATGCTCCGTTTAATATGTTGTCTTTAATGGGGGGAGAAAGTTTAATGAGAGGTTATTATCTAGGAAGATACAGAGATGATCATTTAATTGCTGGGCAATTGGAGTATCGAATTTTGCCTTTTAGTTTTTCCAAAAGATGGGGTGCTAGCGTCTTTTTAGCTGCAGGACAAGTTTTTAATAAAGAATCATTTCAGTTGAAGAATTTCCTTCCTACTGGAGGAGCTGGATTGAGGTTTTTAGTATTTCCTGAGAAAGATATTTATACAAGAGTAGATGTTGCCTTTACACAAGAGGGAAGAGGCATCTACTTTTTTATTGGTGAGGCTTTTTAAAAAAAAAAGCCACAATTAATTGTGGCTTTTCTTATAAGGAGTATTTTTTTAATCTATCCCTCAGCTACTTCAAAGTTAATTTTACCACTTACTTCTTTGTGTAATTTAACTTCTGCCTCGTATTTACCTACACTTTTAATATTATTAGTTAATAGGTTGATGTTTTTTCTTTCAACGGTAAAACCTTCGTTTCCTAAAGCATCTGCTAGTTGAATGTTTGTAACAGAACCAAAAATCTTTCCGTTCTCACCAACCTTAGCTGGAACAACAAATGTCTTCTTAGTTAGTTTAGCTAACATTGCTGTTGCTTCTTCCTTAAGTTTATTGTCTTTATGAGCTCTTTGCTTTAAAGTTTCCGCATGCATTTTCTTTACAGAACTTGTAGCTAAAACAGCCATACCTTTAGGGATTAAAAAGTTTCTTCCATAACCGTTTTTCACGTTTACGATTTCGTCTTTGCTACCCAATCTTTCAACGTCTTTTTTTAATAGTACATCCATGATTAATTATTTTAATTGGTCAGCTAAATATGGTAATATAGCAAGGTGTCTTGCTCTTTTTACTGCTTGAGATACTTTCTTCTGGTATTTAGCAGAAGTTCCTGTAATTCTTCTTGGAAGCAGTTTTCCTTGTTCGTTTATAAATTTCATTAAGAAATCAGGATCTTTGTAATCAATAAATTTGATTCCTGATTTTTTGAATCTACAATATTTTGTCTTTTTTACCTCAATGTCTATTGGGGTAAGATATCTTATTTCTGAATTGTCAGCCATTGCTTAAATTTTTATAGTTATTTAATAAATTATGCAGGTTTATTGAACTTTGTTCTTCTCTTTTCTGCATATTCAACATGATGTTTATCCATTTTCATGGTCAAAAATCTCATTACTGTCTCGTCTCTTTTTAATTCAACTTCAAATTTGTTGATGGCATCGCCCTCAGCTTGAAATTCAAGTAAAAAATAAAAGCCAGTAGATTTCTTCTGAATTGGATAAGCCAGTTTTTTAAGACCCCATGCTTCTTCTTGAGTGATTTTAGCACCGGAACTCTTCAATGACTTTTTGAATTTATCTACTGCTTCCTTTGTCTGTTTATCAGACAAAACGGGAGTTAAAATGAAAACAGTTTCGTAATTATTCATTATTTTGTTTTTTATTGGTTAATAATTTTGGACGGCAAAGATACAATTTTACACCATAAATAAAAGTTTTAAGGGTTTAAAAACAACTTGTGATTTTTTGTTAAATATTATTCTTCAAAATTATACGTTGAGTTGTTTCCATAATTTTATATTTGTTGGTAAATGAGCAAAGAAAAATATACTGTTTCAGCTTTAAAGTACAGACCCGATAGTTGGGAAACTATTGTAGGGCAGGATAATATTGCTAAAACACTAAAACAAGCCATTGATTCGGACCAACTTGCTCAAGCATATTTGTTTTGTGGACCCAGAGGAGTTGGAAAAACTTCTACTGCCAGATTATTTGCAAAATCTATTAATTTAAAGCACGAGCCTGAATTAACCGATTTCTCGTACAATATATACGAACTTGATGCAGCATCAAATAATCAAGTAGATGATATAAGAAATTTAAATGATCAGGTAAGAATACCTCCTCAAACAGGGAAATATAAAGTTTATATTATTGACGAGGTACACATGCTATCACAAAGTGCTTTTAATGCTTTTTTAAAAACTTTAGAAGAGCCACCAGCTCATGCGGTTTTTGTTTTAGCAACAACAGAAAAACATAAAATTATACCAACGATTTTATCTCGTTGTCAGGTATATGACTTTCACAGAATTTCTGTGCCTGCTATGGTTACCCACTTACAAACTATTGCAAAAAAAGAGGCAGTGAAATGTGAAGAAGAAGCGCTTCATGTAATTGCTGAAAAAGCAGACGGAGCTTTAAGAGATGCGTTGTCTTGTTTTGATTTAATGGTGAATTTTTGTGGGGGTAATATCACCTATCAAGAGGTGATTAAAAACCTAAATATTTTAGACCACGATTATTATTTTAAATTGTCCAATTTCATAAAAAGTAATTCTATTCACGATGCTTTATTGTTGTTTAATGAGATTTTATCCAAAGGTTTTGACGGACATCTTTTCCTAAATGGACTTGCTGGACATTTTAGAAATTTAATGATTTGTAAAGACGAAAGAACTATTGGAATTCTTGAATACTCTAAGGAGGTGAAAGACAAGTTTAAATTGCAAGCAGCTGATTTTGAAGCGCCTGTAATTACAGAGACTCTTTCTCATATAGGACAAGCAGACCTAAATTACAAGGCTAGTAAAAATCATCGATTACACGTTGAGATATTACTTATGAAACTGTGTTCTTTGGATCTTCAAAAAAAAAAAACTAAACGAGTAGCAATTCTCCCGCCAGACTTTTTTGATGTAAAAGATAGTTCACCTTCTGCAAAAGTTAATTCAAATAAAGACGAAAAATCTAATGTTGAAGTGGAAGATAGTATTCCACCTGCCAAAACGGCTTACGTTGATCCAAATATAGATCGTAAAAAAATAATTCGTCCAAAGCCAAATATTAAGATTAAGAAAAGATCAATTACCTCTTCAATTGCTGGAATAAGGCAACAATTAAATCAGAAAACAAATATAGAAGAGGATAGGATAGAAGAACAGAATTTATCTTCTTCTAGATTTTCCTCGAAACTATTGGAAGAAAAGTGGATTCATTTTGCGGAAAAAAGAAAAAAAGAAGGAAAAATTGGTTTACATACTACTTTAACTAAATCTAATCCAATATTAAACGATGATTTTTCCATACTCTTTGTGATGGATAGTGAGGTGCAGCGAATGGAATTGAATAAGGAAAGTCAATCCTTACTAGATTATTTAAGGTCTGAATTAAAAAATGGCCATATTCAGCTTACTCTAAAAGTGAATGAAGTTAAAGAACAAAAGTTGTCTCAACTTACCAGCAGAGAACGATTTTTCCAGATGGCAGAAAAGAATCCTGATCTTCATAAATTCAAAGAAGAGTTCAATTTAGATATAGAATATTGATCAATCAGTTATGAAATGATAAATCATTTTATATTTGCCGGATGATTTTACCAATAATGGCTTATGGCTTGTCAGTCTTGAGAAAAGAATGCCAAGAAATTGAAGAAAATTCAGAGGTTAAAGATTTGATTGATAACATGTATGAAACCATGTATGCTTCTAGTGGTGTTGGGCTTGCTGGACCGCAAATTGGACAGTCTTTAAGAATTTTTATCGTTGATGCTTCTCCTTTTGCTATTCCTGAAGAGGGGGAAGAACCCAATGAAAACTTAAAGGCTTTAGAAGGGTTTAAAAAAGTATTCATAAACCCTATAATTGAGGAGGAAACTGGTAAGAAATGGCCCTTTTCTGAAGGGTGTTTAAGTATTCCTGGCATTAGAGAAGATGTAGACAGGAAGTCTATTATAAAAATTAGCTATTTTGATGAGAATTGGAAATTCCATGAACAATCGTTCACTGGAATTGCTGCTAGAATTATTCAACACGAATACGATCATATTGAAGGTATTCTTTTTACGGATCATTTGAAACCCTTAAAAAGAAGATTACTTAAAAGGAAATTAGAAGATATAAGTAAAGGTAAAGTGGACGTAGATTATAAAATGAAATTCCCAAATTTAAAGCGATGAAGAAGTTATACTATTTAGTTATTGTGTTATTTATATATGGATGTAGTTCTGATGAAGTGGTAGATGCTCCTGTGCAAACCATAGAAGATCAATTCACTATCCTTAAATCTACAAAACAACAATTGATGGAAGTTCCCGCTGCCGAAAAGAATAAAACTCTAGAACTAGGTAGGCAAATACAGGGTCAAGCACTTACTTTATATATTAATCATCACGATGAATTTCAGCCTAAAGATCAAGAATTTTTAATAAAATGTGCAGCAATAGGTGCGGAGGCTGCTCAACGTTACAATGATGCGGTTAATTATTTTTTAAAAGCACAACGTAATTTTCCAAAAAGTGAAAATGCTCCAACGTATCTTCATAATAGGGCTAGAATTTTAGATGATATATTGCTAGATAAAAACAATGCTAGGTTAGCCTATGAGGAATTAATAGAGCTATACCCTGAACATCCTTTGAGTCAAAATGCGGTGATGTATCTTGAAAATGCATTTGGCAAATCCAACGAAGAATTACTAGAATTAATTAAGAATAAGTAAGCAGTAAGTAATCTATATGTGGATTACTTCTCCGTAAGCTGCTGCTGCTGCTTCCATAACTGCTTCACTCATTGTTGGGTGAGGATGAATAGTTTTAATTAATTCATGTCCAGTTGTTTCTAGCTTTCTTAAGGCAACAATTTCAGCGATCATTTCAGTAACATTAGCTCCAATCATGTGTCCGCCAAGCAGTTCGCCATATTTTGCGTCAAAAATTAGCTTAATAAACCCATCGTTGTGACCAGCTGCGCTAGCTTTTCCAGAAGCTGAAAAAGGAAATTTTCCTATTTTTATTTCAAGACCAGCTTCTTTAGCAGCTTTTTCTGTCATACCAACTGAGGCAATCTCGGGACTACAATATGTACATCCTGGAATGTTGTTATAGTCAATAGGTTCTGGATTTAAACCGGCAATTTTCTCAACGCAAGTAATTCCTTCAGCAGATGCAACATGAGCTAATGCTTGTCCTGGTACAACGTCTCCAATAGCGTGATAACCAGGAATATTAGTTTCATAATATTCATTGACTATTATTTTACCACCATCTATAACTATTCCAGTTTCTTCAAGTCCAATGTTTTCAATATTAGGTTGAATTCCGACTGCTGATAATACAATGTCACATGTTATTTTTTCTTCTCCTTTTGCTGTTTTAATACTTACTTCACATCCTTTGGATGATTTATCAACTTTCTCTACAGATGAGTTAGTCATTATTGAAATTCCTTTCTTTTTGAAAGTTTTTTCCAATTGTTTAGAAATATCCACATCTTCAACAGGAACAATGTTTGGAAGATATTCAACAATTGTTACATCAACACCCATTGCATTATAGAAATAAGCAAATTCAACACCAATTGCACCAGATCCAACTATCACCATCTTTTTAGGCATTTTAGGTAATACCAATGCTTCTCTATATCCAATAACTTGCTTTCCGTCTTGTTCTAAATTAGGAAGCTGTCTTGATCTTGCGCCAGTTGCAATGATAATGTTGGAGGCACTATAGTTAGTTTTCTTCCCTTTTTGATCTGTAACTTCAATTTCTTTCCCAGGTAATACTTTTCCAGTACCCATGATTACATCAATCTTGTTCTTTTTCATTAGAAATTGAACACCACCGCTCATTTTTTCAGCAACACTTCTACTTCTTTTAACTACTGCACTAAAATCTGCTTTATGACCGTTAACTTTAATCCCATAATCTTCCGCATGATTTATGTATTCGTATACGTTGGCACTTTTTAAAAGAGCTTTTGTTGGGATACAACCCCAGTTCAAACATACTCCACCCAAAGATTCTTTTTCAATTACAGCAGTTTTTAATCCTAGCTGTGAAGCTCTAATTGCTGTAACATATCCCCCGGGACCACTTCCTAATACAATAACATCGTAATTCATACTTTATGATTTTAATATTTCTGCGAATTTAAAAATTAACTAATTCAAATTATTCATCTGTCATATTTCTTTATGAAATCTTTTACAGATTTTGCCAACATTTTAGCTGCACTTTCATTATACCTAAACCATAATTCGGGTTCAATAAGCTCCAGTTCTGAAACAACCATTTGAGAACTATTATTCCATATGACATCAACTCTTGCGTATGCTGGGATTGGATTCAGTTGTTGAACAACATTTTCGGCAAGTTCAATCATTTTTTTTTCAGGGTTATAGATGGCAACACTTCCTCCAAAATCATCTTGAACTCTAAAATCTCCTTCTTTTGCTTTTTTCATAATGGAGTGAGTGAATTTACCTCCAAATAACATCAAAGCTACTTCCCCTTTGCTAATGACATTTTTTTGAAATTCTTGAATTATAAAATCTTCGTTTTTAATAAGGCTTGTCCACTTAAGCTGAAAATCTTCAACTTCATTTAATTTTAGTCTATAGGTATGTCTTGCTGCACCTGATATTGTTGGTTTAATTACTATTTCATTCCAATTGTTTTCTTGGCATATTTTAGTCAGTAATACTTCACTGTTTTGTCGTATGAAAATGCTTTCTGGAATTGGGATCCCCTTTTTATCTAGGTCAAGTAAATAATGTTTGTCTAGGTTCCATTTGATTTGATCGTATGTGTTTAGTAGTAGGCATTTATTTTTGACATCCTGCAACCACTTTTCAAAAATTGGGTATTTATCAAAATAATCCCAAGTTGTTCTGAATAAAGCTAGTTTAGTTGTGTTCCATTCAAAATGAGGATCATTCCAGTCTTTTTTAATTGTTTTAATACCCAGTTCTTTTAGTGCTTCTTCTACTAAACCATCTTCTTTTAACACGTTTTCAATGTATGGGTCAGTTTTTTCAGGATTAACATATCTTGAATCAGTAAGAAGTACAACATCGTATTTTTTCACAATAATTTTTTTTCAAATATATATCTAACGATTCAAATAATATATGCAAACAATAATCCTATTTTTGAAACATGAAATATTTGATCAGTTATGCCTCCCCGGAAAAACATTATATAGATTTTGAATTATTAATTGAGAATATTGATGACGAGAATATTGTGCTTCAATTACCCGCTTGGCGTCCAGGTAGATATGAGTTGGGAAATTTCGCGAAAAACATTAAAGATTTTAGGGTTTTTGATGAAAGTGGGGGTAAACTCAAATTTAAAAAAGTTTCTAAAGATCGATGGGAGATTGAAACTAAAGGGAAAAAAAGTGCTGTTATCAAATATAAATATTACGCTGCAGAACTAAATGCTGGGTCTACTTACTTAGATCAAAGTCAATTGTATATTAACCCTATTAATTGTGCATTGAGTTTAATTGGCAGTGAGAATTCCTCCTATGAACTTGAATTTGATCTTCCAGAAAAGTTCGAACTCTATTCTTCTTTGGAGAAAAAAGAGGTTAATAAATTAGTTGCTATAAATTTTGAAGAGTTAGTTGATTCTCCAATTATTGCTAGTCAAACAGTTCAGTCTAGATTGCTTAAAATTGACGGGGTTGATTTTCATTTTTGTTTTCAAGGAGAGATAACTATTGACTGGGAGCAGCTATTGGACGATTTTAAAAAGTTTATTTCCTTTCAGATTGATCAATTTGGTTCATTTCCACACAGCTCCTTTCATTTTTTATTTCAGATAACTCCTTATAGTGCCTATCATGGGGTAGAACACCATAAATCTACAGTGATATTGCTTGGACCTACCTATGCGGTATTTGACTCTTTGTATAAAGAGCTTCTTGGTGTTTCATCGCATGAATTGTACCATGTTTGGAATGTTAAAGGGATAAGACCATTAGATATGTTGCCTTACGATTATGCAAAGGAAAATTATACAGAGTTAGGTTATGTAACCGAGGGTGTTACCACTTACATGGGGGATAGGGTTTTATTTGAATCAGGTGTTTTCACCAAAGAGGCTTATTTTAAAGAGTTGAAAACATTATTGTTGAGACACTTCCATAACGATGGTAGATTACATTATTCGGTTGCAGCATCAAGTTGGGATACTTGGTTAGACGGCTATGCGTTAGGTGCTCCAGGAAGAAAAGTGTCGATTTATGTCGAGGGAGCTTTAATTGCTTTTATATGTGATGCGAAAATTAG
>Ga0066849_10000379_pt1 | contig 17851 bp, 12 predicted proteins | sample ETNtaG_9_FD_65492 | JGI IMG/M metagenome (GOLD analysis project Ga0066849, IMG submission 65492) | Marine microbial and viral communities from oxygen minimum zone, Eastern Pacific Ocean - ETNP201406SV69 | ecosystem: Environmental > Aquatic > Marine > Oceanic | place: Pacific Ocean: Eastern... | reverse complement strand
TTACATGAACCATACAAGCTGGTGTATGCCCTGGCGTGTGCATGGTCTTAGCATTTAGTTTCCCTATTTTATAGGTATCATTATCCTTAAATAGTTTATCAAATTGACTCCCATCACGCTCAAATTCTGTTCCTGCGTTAAAAATTTTTCCAAATGTATCTTGGACTAATATTATTTCTTCCCCTATCCCTATTTTCCCCCCTATTTTCTCTTGAATATAAGGTGCAGCAGACAAATGATCGGCATGTACATGGGTTTCAATAATCCAATCAATAATTAATTTATTCTGAACAATATATTCAATTATCAAGTCAGCATGTTGAGTTGATGTCCTTCCTGAAGCCATATCAAAATCTAAAACTGAATCAATAACCGCACATTTTGTAGTTTCTTTGTCCTCAACTACATAACTGATGGTACCTGAAGCACTGTCATGAAAAGGTTTAATAATTGGTGCGCTCATTTCTCTAACCTGCAAATTATCTAAATAAAAAATAGTTGGTATAATTTTAATAATTATAATATTAGAAACTATTTCAATAAAAACTTTATGACAACAGTCTTAATTTATTATAAAGATTTATCAAAATAATTTATAGTTTAAGCTTAATTAATAATTAAGTTTTTTGAAATTACACAATTTAATAAAAAGGAGAAGGCTAATGGCTAATATTGGACATTATATAAGCGGAAAGCATTATGAAGGTAAATCAAACCTTAATAAACCAGTATTTAACCCTGCAACAGGTGCCTCAGAAAAAAAAGTTGACCTTGCAAATAATGATGAAGTCAATTTAGCCGTAGAATCTTCTAAATCAGCCTGGAAGGATTGGTCAAATCAACCCCCGTTAAGAAGAGCTAGAGTGTTAGATAAGTTTAAATATATCTTAGATGAAAGACGTGAAGAACTCGCTCAGTGCATTAGCAGTGAACACGGTAAAACCCATGAAGATGCATTAGGTGAAGTAACAAGGGGCCTAGAAGTTGTTGAATTTGCTGTAGGAGCACCTCATTTACTCAAAGGCGACTATACAGAAAATGTAGGCTCTGAAGTTGATAGTTTTAATGTTAGACAATCTTTAGGAGTTGTAGCTGGCATAACTCCATTTAACTTTCCTGCTATGGTTCCTATGTGGATGTTTCCTATTGCCATCGTTTGTGGCAATTGTTTTATTTTAAAGCCTTCAGAAAGAGACCCATCGGCATCTCTTTTAATAGCAAAATGGTTAACTGAAGCTGGTTTACCAGATGGCGTTTTCAATGTTGTTCAGGGTGATAAAATAGCAGTTGATGCAATTCTAAATCATCCTGATATTAAATCTATCAGTTTTGTTGGCTCAACCCCTATAGCAAGATATATTTATACAACTGGGACATCAGCCGGAAAAAGAGTGCAAGCTTTAGGAGGAGCCAAAAATCATATGGTAATAATGCCTGACGCTGATTTAGATATGGCTACTAATGCACTTATGGGTGCAGCTTATGGGTCTGCAGGTGAAAGATGCATGGCTGTCTCTGTTGCTGTTCCTGTTACAGATAAAGTAGCTGATGCACTCGTAGAAAAACTTGTCCCAAAGATTGAAGCATTAAAAATTGGACCTTCCGTTGATCCCACTGCAGAAATGGGACCGCTTATTACAAGTGAAGCTTTAAATAAGGTATCTGGATTTATAGAAGCTGGCGTCGATGAAGGAGCCAAACTTGTGGTTGATGGAAGAAATAGAAAATCCTCGATGCAAGGATATGAAAATGGCTTTTTCATAGGGGGCTCTTTATTCGACAATGTGACTAAAGACATGTCTATTTATAAAAATGAAATTTTTGGCCCTGTGTTATCTGTTGTTAGAGCCAATGATTATAAATCTGCAGTTGATCTAATCCATGGACATGAATATGCAAATGGTGTCGCAGTATTTACCAGGGACGGAGATGTGGCTCGAGGATTTTCTAATGAAATTGAAGTTGGGATGGTTGGCGTTAATGTTCCAATCCCTGTTCCAATGGCTTTTCATAGCTTTGGAGGATGGAAATCCTCTTTATTTGGAGACCACCATATGCATGGGATGGAAGGAATTAGGTTTTATACAAGACTTAAGACAACTACGGTTCGTTGGCCTCGAGGCCAACGAACAGATCCTCAATTTACGATGCCTACACTCGGTTAGCTATAGAGAAAATTCAGGGCTTGTGACATATTTGGGGTCAAATGGCTCCCTTGAAAAAATTTCATTAATTAGAGGTTTGAAGTAATCCAGTGTTTTGGTTGGATAGTTAGGATCAAATGACATTTGGTCCCAATCTCTGCAAAATCTATCACAAGACTCAAACCATTTATGGTTTTTGAGTTTGCCTCGTAAAGATTTGTTTATTCCAATTTCTTCGCCTTGATAATCTTCTGGACCAAAGTAAAACATTTGAAATAAACCGTGCATAGAGATAATCCAAGTCACTTCTTCCCTCACATATGGTCTTATTATCGTAGCAGCCAATTGAGAATGATTAGCTGGAGCTAATTCATCTCCCAAATCATGTATTAAAGCCCCAATTATTAATTCTACGTCAGCGCCGTCTTCCTCTGCCCTGGTAGCAGATTGAAGAGAGTGTTGAAGTCTAGTAATGCGATAACCAGGGAGTGAATTATCTAAATTTTTTAAAGCTTCTAAAATTCTTTCGGACACATTTTTTGTGAATTCTACTTCACGCTCATGCAAAAATTGGTATTCTTCAGGTGTGCCTTCATCCATCCTTTTGAAATTAACTTTTTCCATTATCACCTACCTTAATAATAATTTCTATTATATACCTATAAAACTATATTTAAATTTCATAAATAAATAAAATAATTTATAGTTTATTTCTTTTTGACTTTGAAAGTTCATGAAAATGTTGAATATAAAATTACCAATTAATTTAAGGGAATATAAATGTTAGAAGAGCAAATTAGTTCAGATGCCAAAGATAAAAACAGTAAACTTCCTTCTCATGCGAGAGTTGTTGTTATTGGTGGGGGTGTTGTCGGTTGCTCAGTGCTTTATCATTTAACTTTACATGGTTGGAAGGATGTAGTGCTATTAGAAAAAAATGAACTGACATCTGGCTCTACATGGCATGCAGCTGGTAATTGCCCAAATTTTGTTGGCTCGTGGACTATGATGAAAATGCAATCTTATTCTACTGAGTTATACAGAAAATTAGGTGATTTAGTTGATTATCCAATTAATTACCATGTTACCGGCGCAATTAGATTAGCTCATTCAAGGCAAAGAATGGAAGAATTCAAACATGTTTGCTCTATGGGCAAGCAAATGGGAGTTGAATTTGAAATGCTCACAAACAGTCAAATCAAAGAACTGCACCCATTTATAGAGACACATGATCTTGATGGTGGACAATGGGATCCTCTTGATGGAGATATAGACCCTGCACAATTGACCCAGGCTTTAGCAAGAGGCGCTAAAAACAATGGCGGGAAAGTTATTAGATTTTGCCCTGTTACCAAAGCTGAAAGGTTAAACGATGAATGGATTGTTAGCACCCCCAATGGAAAAATTACGTGTGAATATGTTGTAAATGCTGCCGGTTATAGAGCTGCAGAAGTTGGTTTAATGTTTGGAAGAAATGTACCTTGCGTTTCAATAGCGCATCAATATCTTATCACTGAACCTATACCAGAACTAGAAGCCTTAAAATATAAAGTGCCACTCGTCAGGGACCCAGACTCATCATATTATCTAAGACAGGAAAAACATGGACTGTTATTAGGCCCTTATGAAAAAAACTGCAAAGCTCACTGGACATCAAAAGACGATCCAATGCCTGAAGACTTCTCATTTCAATTATATAATGATGATTTAGAAAGACTTGAATGGTATATCGATGATGCCTGTAAACGAGTCCCTTTACTCGGAAGCGTTGGAATAACTAGGGTTGTCAATGGCCCAATTCCATATGCTCCTGATGGACTGCCTCTTATTGGCCAAATGCCTGGTGTAAAAAATGCTTTTGAGGCATGCGTATTTACTTTTGGAATAGTACAAGGTGGGGGAGCTGGAAAACTTTTGGCCGATATAATAGTTGAAGGTGAACCTGAAACTGATTCTTGGGCTGTAGACCCAAGAAGATATACAAATCATGTTGATCAAGAATACACTCAAGCAAAAGCCATTGAAACTTATAGCCATGAATACGCAATGCATTTCCCGCAAATTCAATGGCCTGCAGGAAGACCAGCAAAAACATCTCCTATTTACAATGAATTATTATCTGCAGGAGCTGTGATGGGATCATATGGAGGTTGGGAAAGAGCAGACTGGTTTACAGAAAATGAAAGCTTAAAAAAACCAGCTACTTCATATGATCGGCAACATTGGTTTGATGACGTTGCACGAGAATGTGAAAATGTTTCAATAAATTGTGGATTAATTGATTTAACCGGTTTTTCTAGGTTTGAAATTTCAGGTGATGGTGCTTCTCAATGGTTGGAAACTATTATAACAGGCAATCTACCTAAAATAGGGAAAGTAGGCTTGATCTATTTTTCCTCTCCTCAGGGAAAAGTATTAACTGAAATGACAGCAACAAGGATCTCAAAAAATAACATTTGGCTTTTGACTGGGGCAGGAGCTTATTGGCATGATAGAGATTGGCTAAATTTTAACCTTCCAAAAAACACGGATATTAACATAGAGGATACAACTCATAATTTAGGCACTCTTTTATTGACAGGACCAAAATCTGATTTGTTACTTTCAAATTTAACTAAGGAAAAACTTGATAAGATAAACTTTCCTTGGTTAACACAAAAAGAGACATCTTTATGTGGTCAAATTTGTCGTATCCTTAAAGTTTCTTATGCTGGTGAAAAAGGTTATGAAATTCATGTTGAAAATAAAAAAATGCTTAAAATATATAATGAGATTATAAAATCAGGCAAAGAATTTAAATTATCTCATTTTGGCATGTTAGCTCTAGATTCTATGAGACTAGAAAAAAATTATAGATCATGGAAAAGTGACCTTACCTCTGATTTTACTATTCTACAAAGCGGTTTAAAAAGATGGGTAAACCTTGATAAAGAAAGTTTTATTGGTAAAGATTCTCTAAAAAGAGAATTAGAAATTGGCGTTACAAAAACCTTTGTAACCCTTATAGTTGGAGACCCAGAAGACAATGAACCTTTTGGTGAACCAGTTTATTTATCGCCGGTTTTTTCAGGCGACAATTATCTTGGTCCTATTGTTTCATCAGGATATGGACACAGAGTAAAAAAATCAATTTCAATGGCGATTCTAGATAACAAAATTCTGGAAGGATTAAATGATCAAATATATATAGAAGTTTTAGGCAGAAAGAGGAAAGCAAGTATCGTCAAAGAAGCTTTGTACGATCCAGAGAATAATAAACTAAGGAGTTGACGTTGAATATTCCAAAACAAGCAAATGTTATCATTATTGGGGGTGGTGTTATAGGATGCTCTATAGCATATCATTTAGGCAAATTGGGTTGGAAAGATATAGTTTTGCTTGAAAGAAAAAAGTTGACTAGCGGAACCACATGGCATGCCGCAGGTTTGATTGCCCAACTCAGAGCCACTCAAAATATGACTAGATTAGCTAAATATAGCCAAGAACTATATTGGGATCTAGAAAAAGAAACAGGCGTAGTTACTGGTTTTAAAAGAAACGGATCTATGACAGTTGCTCTTACAGAGGAAAGACTTGAAGAGCTTAATAGACAAGCTGATATGGCAAGAGCTTATGATGTGGAAATTGAAAACATTAATAAATCACAAATCCAAGAAAAGTACCCTCATTTAAACACTGAAGATGTCCTTGGTGGAGTTTGGCTTCCTAAAGATGGTCAAGCTGATCCAGTTAATATTACTCTCGCTTTAGCAAAAGGTGCAAAAAATTTTGGCGTAACTATTATCGAAGACCTTAAGGTTAATTCTATTGAAACGAATGATGGGAAAGTTAAATCCGTTCAAACTCAGCATGGTTTAATGAGCGCTAATTATGTCGTCAACGCTGGTGGGATGTGGGGTCAAGAAATTGGCAAAATGGCCGGAGCTTCGGTCCCTTTACACGCATGTGAACATTTTTATATTGTAACCGAACCAATTGATACCTTAACACCAGAATTACCAGTTTTAAGAGTTCCAGATGAATGTGCTTACTACAAAGAGGATGCTGGCAAGATTTTATTAGGAGCTTTTGAGCCAAATTCAAAACCATGGGGTGGCGATGGAATACCCGAAGACTTTGAATTTGATAGCTTGCCAGAAGATTTTGATCATTTTGAGCCTATTCTTGAAAGAGCTATTAAAAGATTTCCTTTGCTGGATAAAACAGGAATAAAAACATTTTTCAATGGACCTGAAAGTTTCACTGTAGATAACAGATACCTTCTTGGGGAAACTCCTGAAGTTGAAAACTTTTTTGTTGCAGCTGGATTTAATTCCGTTGGAATCCAATCTGCTGGAGGAGCTGGTAAAGTTTTGGCTGATTGGATAAACTCAGGAAGACCAACTATTGACCTTTGGGAGGTTGATATAAGAAGAATGATGCCCTTTCAAAAAAACAAAAATTATCTCCAAACCAGAGTTTCTGAGACATTAGGTTTATTATACGCTGACCATTTTCCATATAGACAATTTGAAACTGGAAGAAATATAAAAAGAAGCCCAATTCATTTCCATCTTGAGAAACAAGGTGCATGCTTTGGGGAAACTTCCGGTTGGGAAAGGCCTAATTGGTTTTTGAATGAAAGTGAATTAAGTCAGAAAAAAATACCAGAATACAAATATTCTTGGAAAAGGCAAAATTGGTTTTCAAATAGTGCCGATGAACATAAAGCAGTGAGAAACTCTGTAGGTTTATTTGATTTGTCCAGTTTTGGTAAAATTAGATTAAGCGGTAAAGATTCAGAAGACTTTCTTCAAAAAATATGTGGCAACAACATAGCTGTACCCGTTGGGAAAATAGTTTATACACAGTTTTTAAATGATGATGGAGGCATTGAATCAGATGTAACAATTACAAGACTGTCTTCAGATGAATTCGTAATTGTAACGCCAGCTGCCACTATTCAGAAAGACCTAAACTGGATAAAAAATCATATCCCAACTGATGCACATTGTATTTCTTTCGATGCCACTTCAGCTGAAGCAGTAATATCTATAATGGGACCCAACTCCCGTAAATTTCTTCAGCCTTTAATTTTAAATCCTTTAGATAATGAAGATTTTCCTTTTGGATGTGCCAAAGAAATTGAAATAGGCATGTGCATAGCAAGAGCTCATAGAATTAGTTATGTAGGTGAGTTGGGTTGGGAAATTTACATTTCATCAGACATGGCCGCCCATGTTTTTGAAAAAATACAAGAAAGAAGTAAAGAAATGCCCATCAAGTTATGTGGCTTGCACAGTCTTGATAGCTGTAGAATTGAAAAAGCATATAGGCATTATGGTCATGACATTTCAACTGAGGACAATATAATTGAAGCAGGACTCGGCTTTGCCGTTAAAACTCAAAAGCCCAAAAGTAAATTTGGTGATTTTATTGGTAAAAATGCTGTCGAAATAAAAAAACAAGAGGGTGTTGAAAAAAGATTAATGCAATTTGTTTTAAACGATCCTGAGCCATTATTATATCATAATGAACCCATAATAAAAGATGACAGAATTGTTGGCTACCTTACAAGTGGAAACTTTGGGCATCATTTAGGTTCTTCTGTTGGCATGGGCTATGTGGATTGCAAACAAAAAGGTGAAAGTCCAGAGGAACACCTTAAGGGAAATTACATGATTGATGTAGCCGGTAAAAGATATTCTGCCACCGCTTACTTAAAACCTGCTTATGATCCATTAAGCAATAATGTTAAAATTTAATTTTCTTTAAGGGATTAATTTTATGGGAGATGATGAAACTAATAAAAGGGGTAAAAGATCTGGAGGCAGAACTGCTAGAAGATTGAAAAGGTCAGCACCTTTACCCGATAATATTAAACCTATTGGCCCTGGAATGGTTGGAGGTTCATATAAACCACTTTCGCATAATGATATTTCAGCAATAGAGCAAACTATTTTTCAATTATTAGAAGAAGTAGGGCTTTCCCAAGCTCCTGATACCGGCATAAAAAAAATGCGGGAATATGGAGCAATATTAGGTGATGATAAAAGATTAAGGTTTAGAAAAGATATAGTAAAAAAGGCTTTGGCTGACACACAAAAAAATATTACTCTTTTTGGCCAAATAACTAAATATGATTTACACCTTAAAAAAAACCATGTTCATTATGGTACTGCAGGTGCCGCTGTTAATGTGGTTGACTCTCATAATAAAACTTACCGACCTTCAGAAACACAAGATATTTATCATGCAGCATGCATAGCAGAACAGCTTGATAATATTCATTTTTTCCAACGCCCAATGGTAGCTACGGACATCGAAGATCCAAAAGAAATGGACTTGAATACATTATACGCTTGTATTTCAGGAACTCAAAAGCATGTAGGTGTAAGTTTTACTGAGGCAGAATTTATTAAACCAGCAATTGAAATGTTGCACACAATTTCTGGTGGAGAAGAAAAATGGAGAGAAAGACCATTTGTCTCTAATTCTAATGCTTTTGTGGTGCCGCCTTTGAGATTTGCTACTGAAAGTTGCCTGGTTATGGAAGAGGTCATAAAAGCCGGAATGCCTGTATTATTATTGTCAGCTGGACAAGCTGGAGCCACTGCGCCTGCTTCAATAGCAGGAACAATTGCTCAATCAACAGCCGAAGTACTTGCGGGGCTTGTATATGTAAATTCAATAAAGGTCGGACACCCTTGCATTTCAGGTACATGGCCTTTTGTATCTGATTTAAGAACAGGCGCCATGTCTGGCGGTTCAGGGGAGCAAGGCCTTTTATCCGCTGCATGTGCACAAATGCTTGATCATTTTAACCTTCCTTCAGGAGCTGCGGCTGGCATGTGTGATTCGAAGTTACCTGATGCGCAATCAGGTTATGAAAAAGGTTCAACAGCTGTAATGGCAGGTCTTGCTGGATTAAATTTGGTATATGAATCTGCTGGAATGCACGCATCTTTACTTGGTTTTAGCTTTGAAAGCATGACTATCGATAATGATATGTTGGGCCAGTGTTTAAGATGTGTAAGGGGAATAGAAGTTAATAAAAATACACTATCCTTTGATGCTATAAAAGAAGTTTGTTTGGATGGTCCAGGTCATTACTTAGGTCATGAAAAAACGTTGGCAGTAATGGAATCTGAATATGTTTATCCAGAAATTTCTGATCGCTCTAGTCCTAAGGAATGGAAGGAAAACAATAACCCAGAAATTCTTCAAACTGCTGCTTTAGAGGTAAAAAATATTCTAGAAAATAAAAAACCAAACCATATAAGCTCTAATCTAGACAAAGGGATAAGAGAAAATTATAAAATTTATTTTACTAAATAGTTTTTTTGTTGTTTAATGTTTACATAAATTTTTTGTTAGTTTTAAGTCGTTATATATGGAAGAGAGAAAAAATAAACGGGGGCGTCCTAAGAAAGAGTCTGTGATGGAAACGATCGCGGTAAGGTTGCCATTTGAGATCATTTTAGAAATTGATAATTACGTCAATCAAATTAAACAAAATTTTCCTGGAATGAATGTTACTCGTGCTGACGCCATCAGGCAATTGATCAATAAGGGCCTTGATATAAAGATATCAAAAGAAACTACTCCTGATTTAGAAGAAGAAAAAAGAAGATTTTGGGATTAATAATTTTTTCTTTCTATTCTAGAAAATTTATGTAAGATGATTTTGTCAAATAATTTTAGTGGGAGAGACTTAGTTCTTTTGAAGGATCTAAGCGCCGAAGGGGTAACCGCCTCGGAATCTCTCAGGCAAAAGGACCGCTAAAATTTGACACTCTGGAAAGAGGCTTTGGCCCACCCAAGGTGAAAGTTAGAGAAGAAATTATCTCTAATTAATCTCTCAGGTACCAAGACAGATGAGGCGTTCAGTAAAATTACTGAACGAAGAGGTATGTTTTGGATCGAGAGTTATGAATATAAATAAATTAAAATCATCGCCAATTGAAGAATTGCATATAAAAAATAATGCTCGTCTAGTTGATTTTGCTGGCTGGTCAATGCCAGTTCAATTTTCTTCTGGAATTATAAACGAACATATTTCTACTAGAACTTCCGCAGGTTTATTTGATATTTCACATATGGGACAGATTTCAATTACTGGGATGGATAGTTGTAAACTATTAGAATCAATAACGCCCACTGACATTAAGAGCATCAAACCTGGAAGGGTCAGGTATAGTTTTATACTTAATGAAAAAGGTGGGATAATTGATGATTTGATGATCACCAATGAAGGAGAATCATATTATTTAGTAGTTAATGCAAGTCGAACTGAAAATGATCTTGATGAAATATTTAATGTGGCAAAATCATTTAAAGATATTAGTATTGACCACCTTCATTCTCAAGGCATGATAGCTTTACAAGGCCCCAAAGCCATAGAAGTAATCAAAAGTTATTTTGATGATATAAACAAATTAAATTTTATGGATTTCAAAAAAACCTCTTACAAAGATGTTGAGGTAAGAATTTCAAGGGTAGGCTATACTGGTGAAGATGGGTTTGAAATTTCTACCTCGAAGGACTTGTTATTAGAATTAACACAAAATTTTTTAAATGATCAAAGAGTTTCATTATGTGGTCTAGGGGCAAGAGATACTTTAAGGTTAGAAGCAGGACTGCCTTTATACGGAAATGAATTAAATGAAAATATCACTCCAATACAAGCTGATTTAGGGTTTGCTGTGTCTTCCTCCAGAAAAAATAAAAAGGATTTTAGGGGTGCCGAAAAAATTATTAATGAAATTAATAATGGTCCAGAATTTTCTAGAGTGGGCCTTTTACCGGAAGGAAAAAGACCTATTAGAAAAGATACATTAATCTATAAAAATGGCGAAGAAATAGGGAAAGTTACTAGTGGAGGATATGGCCCTTCTATTGGATCTCCAATTTCTATGGGATCAATTAAAAGTCAATTTAATAAAACAAACGATCTACTTGAAGCACAAATAGGAAACAACCTCATTCCCCTTAAAATAACGTCATTTCCTTTTGTCCCTCATAGATATCATAGAAAAGGAAAAGTCTAATATGAAAAAATACGCTAAAACTCACGAATGGATCAATATTGAAAATGGCGAGGTAGGCATTACAGGAAATGCTATTGAGCTTCTAGGAGATATTGTATTTTTGGAATTACCTGATGTTGGAAAAGAATTCTCTAAAGACAGTCCTATAGCGGTTATAGAATCTGTAAAAGCAGCTAGCGATATATACGCACCTGTTTCAGGAAAGGTTACTGAAAAAAATGAAGACCTTGAATCATCACCTGAAAATTTAAACGAAAATCCAAAATCTTGGTTATTCAAAATCGACGCATCTAACACAGATGACTTTAATAGCCTCCTAGATGAACAAGAATATAAAAACGAAATCGATAAATAAAATAGAGACTATATTGTATGTCACAAGATAAAAACATTCCATTAGAAAAGTTTTCATACAGGCATATTGGGACAAGTGATAAAGACCAAAATTATATGCTTAACAAACTTGGTTATAAATCAATAAGTAGTTTTATTAATGATGTCATTCCTCAGAACATCAAAAGAAAGTCTGAAATGTCTCTTGAAGACCCTGTTACTGAAAAAAACTTGCTGAAAAAAATTAAACAATATGCATCATTGAATAGTATCAAAAAATCCCTAATTGGGATGGGTTTTTATGGAACTCATACCCCTTCTGTTTTGTTAAGAAATATTTTAGAGAATCCTGCATGGTATACTGCTTACACACCATACCAACCAGAAATAAGCCAAGGCAGATTAGAGGCCCTTTTAAATTTTCAAACCATGGTGTCAGAAATTACATCTTTGCCAATTGCAAACGCATCTCTGCTTGATGAATCAACTGCAGCCGCAGAAGCGATGTCCATGGCAATACGCTCCACTCAAAACAAAAATGAGGTATTTTTAGATCCATTTCTTCACCCACAGACTTTGAATGTTATTAGAACAAGAGCAGAGCCGTTGGGTATACAGCTAAGAACACTTAAAAAAATTAATAAAAATGAATTAAATAACTGTGCTTGTGTAATTTATCAATATCCAAATACAGAAGGCGAAATAAGAAATTTAGACAAAGAAATAGAAACTATACAAGCTTCAGGTGGACTTGCGGTTGTGGTTGCTGACCTTCTCTCACTCACTCTTTTTAAGCCTCCGGGCGAAATGGGAGCTGATATTGCCGTAGGATCAACTCAAAGATTTGGAGTCCCTTTAGGATTTGGAGGGCCACATGCAGCATATTTTGCAACGAAAGAAAAGTTTAGTCGAAAAATGCCAGGAAGACTTATTGGAGTTTCACAGGATGTAACTGGATTAAAAGCTTATAGGCTGTCTCTTCAAACTAGAGAACAACATATTAGAAGAGAGAAAGCGACTTCAAATATTTGTACAGCTCAAGCTTTACTCGCTATAATGGCTGGCTTTTATGCACTTTGGCATGGGCCAAAAGGTTTGATGCGCATCGCTTCAAGAATTCATAGTATTGCAAAACATTTTGCGAAATCTGCAACTATCAACGGATATAAGATCAGACACAAGAATTTCTTTGACACAATCGTAATTGAAACAGGTAAAAATACTGATAAACTTGTTGCAAGTACTCTGAGTGAAAATATAAATGTCAGAAATTTGGGAAATGCTATATCAATTAGTTTTGATGAACTTTCTGATAAAGACCTTTTGGATTCTTTAATAAAAGCATTTGACTTAAAAAGCCCTAACTTTCTTGATCAAGAAGAAAAAATTGACCCTTCCATCAAAAGAAAATCAGTATTTTTAAAGCATCCAATTTTCTCATCTCTTACCTCAGAAACTGAAATGATGAGATATATCCGCAAATTATCAGATAAAGACCTTGCACTTGACAGAACCATGATACCTCTCGGATCTTGTACAATGAAATTAAACGCTGCAACTGAGATGATGCCCATTACTTGGCCAGAGTTTTCTAACATTCATCCTTTTGCACCTGAAAATCAAACTAAGGGATACCTAAAACTAATAAAAGAACTAGAAAGTTGGCTTTGTATACTTACAGGTTATGACGGTATTTCACTGCAACCAAATGCAGGGTCTCAGGGTGAATTCGCGGGGTTAATGGCAATACGTGACTGGCATAAATCCAACGGTGATGTTGATCGAAATATTTGTTTAATCCCATCGTCCGCTCATGGAACAAACCCTGCATCAGCAATTATGTCTGGGATGCAGGTAGAAATTGTATCTTGTGATGAAAAAGGAAATATTGACATAAATAACCTAAAAGATAAGGCAAAAAAATATCACAAGAATCTAGCGGCCATGATGATCACTTATCCATCAACACATGGGGTTTTTGAAAAAGAAATAAAAGAAATATGTGAAATCATCCATAACAATGGAGGACAAGTATATGTAGATGGTGCAAATTTAAATGCCCTAATTGGTCTTGTATCACTTACTGAAATTGGTGCAGATGTAAGTCATCTTAATCTCCATAAAACTTTTTGTATTCCGCATGGTGGTGGTGGACCTGGAGTTGGCCCTGTTGCTGTAAAGAAGCATTTAATCCCTTTTCTTCCTGAAAATACAATTACTGGAAAAAATGCGATTTCGGCAACCACATTTGGGAGTGCTGGAATACTTCCAATTTCATGGTCATATATCGCAATGATGGGCAGCACAGGATTGGGAGAGGCAACAAAATCAGCAATACTTTCAGCAAATTATATAGCGCAAAAACTTAAACCTTATTATCCAATCCTGTATTCAGATGAAAAGGGATTAGTAGCTCATGAGTGCATATTAGATGTTAATCAGGTAACTGCTGAGACAAATATTACAAATGAAGATATAGCAAAGCGTCTAATTGATTATGGGTTCCACGCTCCAACTATGTCGTGGCCAGTTGCTAATACTTTGATGGTTGAGCCAACCGAGTCAGAGCCATTAGAAGAGATAAACAGGTTTTGCAATGCGATGATTTCAATTGCAAAGGAAATTAATGAAGTGAAAAGAGGTACTTGGCCTGAAGAAGATAACCCTCTTGTTAACTCTCCACATACAATCGAAACACTCACAAAAGAGAATTGGTGTCACGCTTATTCCAGACAAATTGCCTTAGCTAATTTGTCAGAAAATATAAACAAATATTTTCCTCCTGTTGGGAGAATAGATAATGTTTTTGGTGATCGAAATTTAGTTTGCACTTGCCCTCCAATTGAAAATTATCAAAATGAAGAAGAATTGGTATAAAAGAACTAATTGTTATATATTTCCAAAACTTCTTTAATTTTTACTTCACTAATTGAAGCAAAAGGCGGTCTACAAATTCTCCATTCTGGATCGTTTTCTAATGAAGAAAGTATTAATTTTAAGCCACTTGAAAACCCTACAGAGGAACAGGCCTTTTGAAGTAAAGCTCTCTGAGTACTTAATTCATTTTGAATAGATTGGGGGTCCTCACCCCCACCTTTAAAAGCTTTATAAACAGATACACATTTTTTAGCTGTTAAATTTGCGGTAGCTGTTATTGTTCCTGCTCCTCCTGCTTTCAAAACTGGTAAAAAGAAAGTTTCAGATCCTGCGTAAACATCAAAATCATCAAAGTTCTTGCACATAGACAACATATTATTTAAATCGCCACCACTATCTTTAATACCAACTATGTTTTCTGGATATTCTTTAAGCAATCTCTCTATCAACCCATGCGTTATTGGTATTTGAGAAACTGCAGGGAAATGATAGATTTGAATTCTTAATTCCTCACTTCCTAACCTCTGTATTATTTCAGAAAAATATGAAAATAAACCATCATCGGAAGGGTTCTTATAATAAAATGGGGGCAAAATAAGACAGTCTTTAATTCCAGCCTCTAAAGAAAATTTACTTAATTCCACAGCATCAGTTAATGAACAAGCACCGGTACCTATCATAACCTTATTAGTAGGAAAATCTTCTTCAATTAATTTATCAATAAAATCTTTTTTCTCTAAAACACTCAGAGAATTTCCTTCTCCCGTTGTGCCAAAGAAAACAATTCCATCAAGACCTTGAGCTAGTAAATTATGACCATGAGAAATAGTTTTTGAAAAATCCAGGGTAAGATCATTTTTGAAGGCTGTTAATGAAGCAGCCAATGCTCCTTTGATTCTATTTTCAGATGATAAATTTTTCATTTTATTCTGCCTATCTGTTTGATTTATATCAATTTCTCAAACATGAAATTAATTGTTTATTGAAAAATCATTAAACTTTGTACATTATAAACTAATTATTACTTTTTGGAATATCAGATTAATGAAACTTGATTACATGACAGGTTTTGGTAATGACTTTCAAACAGAGTCTTTACCAGGAGCACTCCCCGTTGGAAGAAATTCTCCACAGAAATGTGCTTATGGATTATATGCTGAACAATTAAGTGGCTCTCCTTTTACAGCTCCGCGTAATATAAATGAACGCTCATGGCTATATAGAATACGCCCTTCTGTGAAGCATACTGGTAAATATACTAAAATTGATTTTCCATTTTGGAAAACTGCACCAAATATCTCTGAAAATAATCTACCATTAGGTCAATATCGTTGGGATCCATTTCCAATGCCAAGCAATGCAACTAATTTTTTACATGGTGTAAAAACAATAACTACTTCTGGTGATGTAAACACCCATAATGGTATGGCTGCCTCTATATACGCTTTTAATGAACCAATGGATAATTTAGTATTTACGAATGCAGATGCTGAAATGTTATTCGTTCCTGAAACCGAAAATATATTACTATTTACGGAAATGGGAAAAATGTTAGTTGGACCAGGTGAAATTGCTATTTTGCCTAGAGGAATGATGGTTAAGATTTCTAATTCAAAACCTTGTAGAGGTTATATATGTGAAAATTATGGTGCTAAATTTACGCTTCCAGACAGAGGCCCAATTGGAGCAAATTGTCTTGCTAACCCAAGAGATTTTAAAACTCCAACTTCATGCTTTGAAGATAAAGAAGAAAAACATGTATCCATTGTCAAATGGTGTGGTTTATTTTATCAAACTGAGCTTAACCATAGCCCTTTAGATGTCGTTGCATGGCATGGTAACTACATACCTTACTGCTATGATTTAAGAAATTTTTCACCTGTAGGCGCAATTAGTTTTGATCATCCTGACCCATCAATTTATACTGTTTTAACTGCCCCAACAGAAACTGCTGGAACGGCTAATATTGATTTTGTAATCTTTCCGGAACGATGGGCAGTGGCTGAGAACACATTTAGACCTCCATGGTACCATAGGAATATAATGTCAGAGTTTATGGGATTGATTTATGGGCAATATGATGCAAAACCTGAGGGGTTTGTCCCAGGCGGCATAAGCTTGCATAATATGATGCTTCCACATGGACCTGATGCAGAAGCATTTGAAAAAGCAAGCAATTCCGAATTAAATCCAGTCAAAATCACAAATACATTAGCCTTTATGTTTGAAACAAAATTTCCACAGCATTTGACCAAATTCGCAGCTGAAGCCAGTCAACTTCAAGGTGATTATTCGGATTGCTGGAACGGCATTAATAAAAATTTTAATGGAAAAAAATAATTTTTTGAGAGCATATTTTGAAATTAGCAACACTCAATGATGGCTCAAAAGATGGCCTACTTATAATAGTATCAAGAGATCTATCTAAATTTTCAATACCTGAAGGTATTGCAAACACAATGCAATATGCAATGGACAATTGGGAACAAATTAAAGATGAATTGATTCATTTCTCAGCCCAGTTAGAAAATGGGAAAATTAAAACAAAACCTTTTAACTCAAAAGATGTCCACTCTCCTTTACCAAGGGCGTACCAATGGGCTGATGGGTCTGCATATGTAAATCATGTTCAACTTGTTAGGCAAGCTAGAGGAGCTGAAATGCCTGAAAGTTTTTGGAATGACCCACTTATGTATCAGGGTGGGTCTGATGATTTTATCCCGCCTCTTTCACCAATATTCATACCAGATGAAAGTTGGGGAATAGATATGGAGGGAGAAATCGCTGTAATAACTGGATATGTTCCAATGGGAACTAAACCTGAAGAAGCAATCAAATCTATAAGGCTAATAATGCTTGTTAATGACGTTTCACTCCGAAATTTAATTCCTAATGAACTATCTAAAGGATTTGGTTTTTTCCAATCAAAACCATCAACTGCCTTTTCTCCTGTAGCTGTTACTCCTGATGAACTTGGAAAACTTTGGAATAACGGAAAAGTAAATCAAGTGCTTGAAGTAGATCTAAATGGAGAACCACTTGGTAGAGTAGATGCTGGCATCGATATGACATTCAACTTTCCTGAGCTCATTTCCCATGCCTGTAAAAGTAGAAATTTAGGACCTGGAACAATAATAGGATCAGGAACAATTTCTAATAGAGATAAAAATGGTGGCCCAGGAAGAGCCATAAAACAAGGGGGTTTAGGCTATTCATGCATTGCTGAAATAAGAATGGTTGAAACTATTTTAAATGGAAAGCCCCTAACACCTTTCATGAAGTTTGGCGATGAAACAAGAATAGAAATGAAAGACAAAAATGGAGAATCTATTTTTGGAAAAATAGAACAAACTGTCGAAAAAGTTTGATTAAGATATTTAAATTTATTTGACAAAAACTTTTAATTATTTCATGAATATTTTTATAAGGTTTTCAGATTTTTCTGAAATTAAAATGGGAATCTGGTGA
>Ga0066849_10000377_pt1 | contig 17868 bp, 20 predicted proteins | sample ETNtaG_9_FD_65492 | JGI IMG/M metagenome (GOLD analysis project Ga0066849, IMG submission 65492) | Marine microbial and viral communities from oxygen minimum zone, Eastern Pacific Ocean - ETNP201406SV69 | ecosystem: Environmental > Aquatic > Marine > Oceanic | place: Pacific Ocean: Eastern... | reverse complement strand
ATGTTCTTTTTTACCTGGTATGGAATGAAAAAATCATATATTAATGATAAAAGAATTGAAAAAGGTGAAAAACCCACTGAATATCACGATCCAGATGATAAAGTTTTAGTATGGCCTGATTTAGTATATATAGAATTTATTGCGTTATTATTGTTTATGGTCTTTCTTATTGTATGGTCTATATTAGTTGCAGCACCATTAGAAGAACCTGCTAATCCATCTGTAACTCCTAATCCTTCAAAAGCTCCATGGTATTTTTTAGGTTTACAGGAGATGTTAGTATATTATGATCCTTGGTTAGCGGGGGTTCTTTTCCCCACATTTATAATTATCGGGATGTGTGCAATTCCATACATGGACATTAATCCAAAAGGTGATGGTTATTATTCATTTAAAGAAAGAAGAGTCGGTTATTTTATTTTTATGTATGGTTGGCTTGTTTTATGGGTTTATCTTATTATTATAGGGACTTTTTTCAGGGGTCCTAACTGGAATTTCTTTGGTCCCTTTGAATGGTGGGATCCTCATAAATTAGAAGTATTAAATAATGTTAACTTATCTGAATATTTTTGGGTTATTATGCTTGAGAAGCCCCTTCCGACTAATGTGTTTTTAAGAGAGTCTGCTGGTTTTCTTGTAACCGGTTTTTATGTTTTTGTTTTGCCTATTTTATTGGCTAAAACTCTATTGAAAAATATGTTTAATGCTTATGGCCCTGTAAGATATACCTTTATTATGCTATTTGGTTTATCAATGCTCTCTTTGCCAATAAAAATGTACTTAAGGTGGTTTTTTAACTTGAAATATATAGTTGCGATACCAGAGTATTTTTTCAATATATAAGTTATGGATTATAAAAACGACGAAAGATATTGGAACATAAATTTACTTAATAAGTGGTTTGCTATCTCTAGCATTCTCTTCCTTTTATCTATTATGTGGATGTTTGTACATGATAATGATGATGAATTCAAAGAATATCAAAAAGAATTTAGAAAGGTAGAAGCGCAAATTTCCCAATCTAAATTACTTCAAGAACTTGATAATGTATCTAATGAAAGAGATATTTATGAAAAAGAATATAATGAAGAAAAAATAAAATATAATACTAAAAGCAGTGAATTAGATTCACTAAATAATGAGTTAGTTGTTGCAAAAGGAATATTTTATAAATCCAATATGGATTATTTGTTTTATAAAGCTGAAGCTGACGAAAAAAAATATTTACATGAAGCTGAAATTGTTGAATTACATCATCATAATGATGAAAATGATCACGGACATGAGAAACAAGGATATTTGTATAAAGATCAATATGAATCCTCCTTAATTAAGTTAAATAAATTAAAATTAATCAAAGAATCTGATGAAAAAGTTGTTATTGATTTGGAGACATCAATAAAATCAATTCGTTTTGATTTGAAAAGTAGGGAGGATGATCTAAATAAATATCTTAAAAAAGTTAGTTTATTGGAAACTAAACTTAAAAAATTAGATCGTAATAGAATGACTTTACTTAATCAATTAGGGGATATCGTAAGAGATTTACCTATAATTGATTTTATGGACCCTTATTATAAAGTGAAGCAAGTAGTTGTAAACGATGTTAAATATGATGTGAATTTTGCTTCAGTGCCAAGCGTTGACAGGTGTACTAGTTGCCATCTTGGTATTGATAATCCTGATTTCAAGGATGCTCCACAACCATTTACTTCTCACCCAAGATTAGATCTCTATATTTCTTCAGCATCGCCTCATGCATTAGACCAATTCGGGTGTACAAGTTGTCATGCAGGTAGAGCTAGAGGGACAACTTTTATATCTTCTTCTCACACACCTGGAAGTCTAGAGCAAGAGGAAGAGTGGAAAGAAAAATATGATTGGGAAAAAATTCATCATTGGTTACAACCAATGTTGCCAAAAAAATATACCCAAGCTAGTTGTTTTAATTGTCATGAAAGTCAGCCAATTATAGATGGCGGAGATAAATTAGCATTAGGATTGAATCTTATATCTCAATCTGGATGTAATAATTGTCATTATATTGAATCATATCCAAAACAAGATAATGCTGGTCCACCTCTTACTAATTTAGATGAGAAATTAGATAAAGAGTGGGTTTCAAAATGGATTAAGGATCCTCAAAGTTTTAGGCATAATACTTGGATGCCACATTTTTTTGAACAAGAAAACAATTCAAGCCCTGATATGAAAAGGAGAAATAATTCAGAAATTTATGCAATGACAGAGTATTTATTCCCAAATGGTGAACATAATAAAAATAATTCTTCAAAGTTTATTGGTGATGTGGAATCTGGCCAACAGCTTTTTGAAGCAGTGGGTTGTATGGGTTGTCATCAAATCAACGAAGAAAAACAAGATTTAGTAGTGAATGAATTACCATATGAATTATATGAATCTAATCATGGATATGAATTAGAGGAAATGACCCGTTATGAGCTTCTCAAAAATCAAGGTCCTAATTTAGCAGGAGTTGGTTCAAAGGCAGACGCAGAATGGATTTATAATTGGATAAGTAATCCTTCTGAATATTATCCTGGGACTAGGATGCCTGATTTGAGATTGTCTCATGAAGAATCAGCAGATATTACTGCTTACTTATTAACACTTGAAAATAAAGAATTTGACAAGATGGAAACAGCAGCTTATTATGATAATCAAGAAATGGAAAATATAGCTGAATCATGGCTTATTAAATCATATCCAGAAGTTGAGGCTAAAAATAAGCTTAATGAGATGAGTAAAGAAGAAGTAATTCACTACGTGGGAACAAAAAGTATTAATTATTATGGTTGCTATACTTGTCATGATATCACAGGTTTTGAAAATGCAAAACCCATTGGTACTGAATTGACCTTAGAAGGATCTAAGCCTGTCAATAAATTAGATTTTGGACATGTACATTCAATAGGACATAATAATTTCTCATATTTTGAACAAAAATTAGCAAATCCAAGAATTTTTGATAGAGATAGAATTGTGCCTCCTGAAGATAAATCTAGGATGCCTAACTTTTATTTTACACCTATAGAAATTGAAGCTATCACAACTGCTATACTTGGTTTTAATAGCAATAAGTATTCTTCAAATATGCTTGTAGAAAATCTTGTTGATGATAAAAATGTATTTAAGGGATATTCTCTTATTCAAAGATATAATTGTCAGGGTTGTCATATAATTGATGATTTTGGTGGTCAAATTGCTGATATTATAGGTTCTCCTGAATATTCTCCCCCTAATTTAAATACTCAAGGATTAAAGACACAGCCCGACTGGTTATTTGAATTTTTTAACAACCCTACAGTTATTAGACCAAATTTACAAGTGAGAATGCCATCATTTACAATGGTTTCAGATGAGGGCTGGAATTCGGTAATTAGTGCTTTCCAAGATATGGAAGATCACAATTTATCATTTGAAAATAAACATGCATTTAATACTAATAGTGTTGAATTTATGGCTGCAGATAAATTACATGAGTTTGGCGCTTGTAATAATTGTCATTTTTATGGAGAATTCAAACCCATTCAAGGTCCTTCAACATGGGCTCCTAATTTAGCATTAACTAAAGAACGTTTAAGACCTGAGTGGGTAGTTGAATGGCTAAGAGATCCTCAAAAAATTATGCCAGGAACTAAGATGCCAGCTCCATATTTACCAACATCTGATTTATTGCAAGAAGATGGTTCTGTGGATATTTGGGGTAAGCATTTGGTTGAATTAAATGGTGATAATGATTTAATGCTTAAAGGTCTAACTGATTATATCTACAATATTCCAGGAAAAATTGATATTTCTGATTTTGTAAGAGAATATTTTAAAACAAATGGTTATGATTTTGATGCTAAAGATGATGAAGATGATGAAGATGACTGGGACGAGGATTGGTAGAATTATCTGTAGAGTTTAATTAAGTTTTCGATATCTCTTTTTGCTTCACTCGGTTTCCAATCAAGACCATCAAATGTTTTAACTAATTTTAAATTATTATCAATTAAAATAGTCCTCATAGAATGTCCAATATTATTTTCTTCAACACCCCAAAATGCGACACCAGATTGCTGAGCTAAGCTGAAAATATCATTTAGATGATTAAAGCTTGATAAGAATTTCATATTATCTGTTTCTATTGGACCATATATATTCTTAAGAACTTGAGGTGTGTCATAAAGATAGTCAAAACTTATCATTAGAAAATTAATATTTTTATTTTTGAAATGTTTTGCTAAGTATTGGTTCTTTACAATTGATGCTGGACACATATTAGGCATTGGACATTTACTGAAAATAAATGAAATCATAGTAAAATTTGAATTATAGTCAGAAATTGATATTTCTTTATTATCTGTAGTTATAAAAGAGGCATTATCAATGTATTCTCCAGGTTCCTTAAGTGTATATTTAGAATCTTTGTCATCATTCCAAAAACTATCATCATCAAAGTTCTTTGATTTACCTAGAATTTTATAATTAGTTGTATAACTCTTTGTATCTTTTATTATTAAGTTAAATGATACACTATCATTTGCTGAAAACTGATTAATGTCAATTGATTCATGTAGATTGAAGAACATGACCATTTTAACCATAAAACCAGGTATTTCTTCGTGATCAATAAGTAGTTTTCTTTCATTTTCATGAATTTCCTTTATAACACCAATGACTTTGTAATTTTGAGGAGTATTACATGAAATTAGAAATAGAATTAAGAATATGATATATTTCATTAGATCTGTAAATGAAGGGACATTTGCCCCCTCATTTAGATTTTTTTACTTTTTAGGTGCTGTAGGTTTTATAAATGTGAAATCCTGAGTTGTCTCAGAAGAATCCTTTATAACAATAGTTTTTGTAATTGATCTTTTCATTTTAAATTTTTCTTGCCAAGCAATTACTTCATATTTACCTGGGGGTATATTTTCAATTATAAAATTGCCTTTTTCATCAGTTACAGCAAAATATGGGTGATCTTGTACTAATACCCATGATTTCATCCAAGGATGAACATCGCATTTGATATAAAATGGTTCTTCAACTTCTGTGAAAATTGTTCCTTTTTCTTTGACAACCTTTGGCATAGCAAAATTAAACTGATCATTTTTTTCGGCCATTGAATGAATATTATGTAAAGTTGCATCGCTATTTTTTATAATAACTTTTTGATTTTTCATTACTCCTAGAACATGAGGAGAGTATACGCAGCCCTTTTGATCTAAAATAGCGGGCTCTTTAGGTAGAGGACCATCATATTTAACATCTTTTAGCCAAACTAAAACATTTTTTAAATTTGATTTTTCATCAACAATAAAACTTTCTGATAATACTTTTCCTTCATGAGCAGCTCCACATACAGGATCTGCATCCATTTTCAATGGTCTTGGTTTTGGTGTTTTACCTTCATATTTAACATTCCCTTTTAATGTACCATGACTATGTTCAGTCTTTGTGCCACATCCATCACAATGAGCTGATAGAATCGATAATGAAACTAAAGTAGATAAAATTATTATTATGTTCTTCATTTATATTTATTCCTTATTATTATCTTATATAATAATTTAGCTAATCAAATAAATTTCAAACAACAATTCTTTGTTTTAAAACTTAAAAATATTATATCTAAATTAATAACTATGTTATTAAGCTATTTTTTAATGATTATTTCATTTTTTCTATTATGCATTAATGGTGCTCAAGGATATTTACATTTCAAGATTTACAATGCGACACATATCCAATTTGCATTTATTGCTACTATATTCTATATGTTTACTGAAAGTTGGATAATGTTTTATTTCATTGGTTCAGGAAAAACTATTAAGGAAACAATAATTAATTATAATTTAGATAAATCAATATATGCTGATGTAATATCATCAAAAAGAAAGCTTTTTCCACATATAACTATGAATGTGTTATTAGTAGGGACCGTATTTGTTATTGGTGGAGGTGTACATACAAAAGCTATATCTGCAATGACACATGGATTATTGTTTTTTGTATCTCTAATACATTTTATGTATTTAATTTACCTCCAGCATTTTTATTTTAAAGATACTGCAAGAATTCTAACAATTTTAGGTGAACAAATTAAAGATTAATAAATTTGTACTATTTAGCAAAAATATTAGAATTAGTTGGAATGTTGGTATTAGGTGTTAGCTTTGTAATAAATTTTCCTTTAACAATTAATTGGAATTTATTTATTATTGGAGTTGCATTCTTTAGTATGGGTTTTATGATAGAGAAATTTGTATTAAAATGATTTATTGTAAACTATAATTCTAATACGACCTTTGCTATGGAATGATTTTATATCATCTATTAGTTTATCTTGATTTAATATATTCCTAAAATTATTTTCCCCAATATTATTTATAGATTTTTCAAATAGGTAATTGGAAGCTTTTTTCTTCTTCCGTATATTATTTATTATTGCAGCTGTTAATTGAATGTAACCTTTTACTTTTTTCCTATCTTCTGCATTTCCTTTTTTCCATATTTTTTCCCAGGAAATATGAGCTTCTTGAAATTCAGAAGAATTAAAATAATTTATTCCTTTTATAAAGGTTTCATTTAAAATATGATTATTGAAAATTGAGTGCATAATTGATATTATTTATTAATTTTTTTAGATAATTCTTCAGATAAAGTTTTTAAGTTTTGATTACTTAATTTATTATTTATGGTTTTTTTTACTAATTTCCAAGAATGGTGTATCGGGCAATGTGTATCATCATTACATTCACCAATACCAAGAACACATATTTCTCTATTTCTTGAGGATCCATTGATTGCATTTACAATATCAATTACTTTTATAGATTCGGGTTTTCTATTTAAAGAAATTCCACCATTCCTACCTGTTGATGTTTTTATAAGTTTTTTTGCAGATAAAATTTGCACTATTTTAGCTAAATAGGATTTAGAAATATTATATTCTTTAGATATCTCAGTGACATTAGCGTGCTTCTCTTTATTTAATGTTAAGTAAACCATGGTTTGAATTGCATTTTGAATAGTTTTAGATAATGTTAGTAGACTCATCAATTTCCTTTGTATAAAAATATATCTTTATTTGAATAAAAACTGTCATATAAGTTGTTAAAAGAATCTATATAATAATATCTATCTTGTAAATTACTATAATCGAAACATGTTAAAGCAATTTTTTCAATATCATATTTAATGATTTTAGAATATTTTTTAATATTTTTAATCGATTTGACTACGTTGTTTATTTCATCGATTGAAGATAATATTCCAGCTCCCAAAATTTTAAAATCATTATTTATATCTTTAGAGATTAATCCAAATTCAAGTGTCCACCATACAAAATTCTGCAATCTTCTTAGATTATGATATTTTAAATCGTCTGAATATTCCATACTATTAAGAATCTCACAGCCTAATCTTCCAATATCTTGAAATAATTTACAGTATTTATTATTTAATAGAAATGGGGCATGGCCAAATATTTCATGAAATATATCAGGTTCAGGAGTATATGATAGATTATTTTTTATATTGAATCCCTTATATTTTTTTTTAAACTTACTTGAAATTCGTATTATATCAGAGCTTGGGAAATAAGATTCTGATATAAGTTTAAAAAAAATAATCTCATCCACAAAACCTGAAACTGGTTTTATTTCCCAAGAAGTTGTATCATTGATAATCATTGAAATTTCATTTAAATTTGGAATAGATAATTTAAAGTGGGAATTTTTTTTATTAAGTATATCTAAACCTTCTTTATAAATGTCATCTCCATAATTATATGCTTTTTCGTATGTAGTTTCATAAAGTTTGTTCCAAATCATATGCTCTTCTGAAGTAACTTTTTTATAATTTTGATTTATTGACCATGAATCATCATTAGTGTAAATTAGTATATTCTTAACATTATTTTGTATGTTGTTTTTAAATAACTCATCATATTTAGATTTTTTTGAAAATTTCATTTATTTTAAAATTTAATTAGGATACTAATATCCTAATATAATAAATTTATATTACAATATTGAAAACAAAGTTTCAAATTGATAAATAAATATTATTAAATTTAATAAACAAAATAATTACTTATTTTAATGAAAAGAATTGACCATTTAAAATCTGTACCAGAATTACCTGAAGTTATTAATGTAAAGAAAACACGCCCACGTAAAGTTGCTTGGGTTGATGAAGATAATTGTACTGGTTGTCAAGCATGTGTTTCCTTTTGCCCGGTTGATTGTATTGAACCAGTTGCTATAGAAAAACATGTATATCCTCCAATTCCACCTGTTCAAATTAGATTTAATGAGTGTATAGGTTGTCAAATTTGTGCTAGAGTGTGTACCAAGTTAACATGGGATGCTATTAGGATGGTTGATACAGATAAATTAGAAGAACAAATAGAAATTAAAATTGATTAAATAGGGGGTTCCTTTGAGTAGTGATAATCATAAAGAAAGTTTTTGGACAAAATATATATTTTCACAAGATCATAAAGTAATAGGTATTCAGTATGGAATTACTTCATTGTTATTTCTTATGCTCGGATTTTTACTTATGATGGTAATGAGGTGGCAATTAGCCTATCCTGATCAACCTCTGCCACTTGTAGGATGGCGTTTGTCACCTGATATGTATAATTCTTTTGGAGCAATGCATGGTACGATAATGATATTTTTAGGTGTTGTTCCTGTTATTACTGGTGCATTTGGGAATTATTTAGTACCACTTCAAATTGGAGCACCTGATATGGCATTCCCAAAACTTAACATGGCTAGTTTCTGGTGTTATTTTGTAGGTGGTGTAGTAATGCTTATGGGTTTTCTAATGCCTGGTGGAGCAGCTAATTCAGGCTGGACATCATATCCGCCTTTATCAGTAGTTGCAACTTCAGGCCAAACTGTTTGGCTGATAGGTATGGTATTTTTAATTACATCATCATTGCTTGGATCATCTAATATTATAGTAACTATCGTTCAGCTAAGAGCGCCAGGTCTTACTTGGATGAGACTTCCTTTCTTTATTTGGGCTCAATTAGTAACATCATTTTTATTACTTCTTGCTTTTCCTCCTTTAGAGGCTGCTGCAATATTTCAATTAATGGATCGATTAGCGATGACAAGTTTTTTTATGCCCTCAGGTTTGATAGTTGGGGGAGCTGCAACAGCTTATGCTGGAGGTGGTAGTCCATTGTTATGGCAACATTTGTTTTGGTTTTTAGCACATCCAGAAGTTTATGTCCTCATTCTACCAGCTTTTGGTGTTGTTAGCGAGATAATAGCTAATAATACTAGAAAACCATTGTGGGGTTATAAACCACTTGTATATTCTGTTATTTTCTTAGGGTTTATGTCATTTATTGTATGGGCTCATCATATGTTCCTAACGGGGATGGGTCAGACAATGAGTATGTTTTTTGCTGTAACAACTATGATTATATCTGTGCCATCTGTTGTTGTGCTGACTTGTCTTGTAATATCACTTTGGGGTGGATCTATTAGGTTTAATACACCTATGCTTTTTGCTCTTAGTTTTCTTCCTATGTTTGGGATGGGCGGTGTAACAGGACTTCCATTAGGACTTCCACTATCTGATATTCATCTACATGATACTTATTATGTAATAAGTCATTTTCATTATGTTGTTGCTCCTGGTACTATATTTGCTATATTTGCTGGTATATATTTTTGGTTTCCTAAAGTTACAGGTAAAAAATTAAATGAAGTGCTTGGTAAAATACATTTTACTTTTTCACTTATTTTTATGAATGGTATATTTTTCCCTATGTTGATTCAGGGATTAGCTGGTGTTTCTAGAAGATTAGCTGACGGTGGTGAATCTTATGCCCATGCTCAAAGTGTTATCCATTATAATGAATTTATGTCTATGTCTGCATGGCTTTTAGGTCTAGCTCAAATTCCATTTATTATTAATATTATTATGACAATTATAAAGAAAAAAGATAAGAATCCTGATCCTAATCCATGGAAGGCAACAACATTAGAGTGGGCATGTCCTTCTCCACCTGTTGGACACGGTAATTTTGAAAAAGATCCAAAGGTATATCGTGGTCCTTATGAATACAGTGTGCCTGGTCATGATGATGATTATAGTCCACAATTTGAAAAATTAGGAGATAAATAATGAAAATACCTTATAATGAAGAGTTAAGACCCGACACAGGTCTTTATAATGCTAAATTAGGAATATGGTTATTCCTTGCATCAGAAGTTATGCTCTTTGGTGGTTTGTTCTCAGCCTACATTATGTTAAGATTATCAGATCCTAACTGGGCTAACTATGGTCAAACTGCTCTTAATATTCCTCTTGCTACATTAAATACAGCAGTTCTTATTACTTCAAGTGTTACCATGGTTATGTCATGGGTTGCTTTAAAAATGAATGATATTAAGAAATATTCAATGTATATGGGTTTAACACTTCTGTGTTCTTTTGGTTTTTTGGTTATTAAGTACATAGAATATACAGCAAAATTTGATCATGGTCTTTATCCATCTACAAATAATTTTTTAGCAGTTTATTTTACAATAACTGGTTTACATGGTTTACATATTATAGGTGGTATTATTGTTAATGGTTATTTTTTTGGACCTGGAAAGAAAATGTGGAATTCTGAGCCGGAAAGATTCACTAATAGAATTGAAATAGCTGGTCTTTATTGGCACTTTGTTGATCTCGTCTGGATATTTTTATTTCCAGCACTATATTTATTATAAAACAGGAGATTTTTATGAGTAATGATATGAAACATCATATAAAAGTATATAGAAATGTATTTTTTGCTTTGTTAATTCTTACTGGAGCTACAGTAGGAGCATCATATTTTGATTTTGGTGGTATCACTTGGATTGCTGTTAGTGTTGGATTAGCTATTGCAGCATTAAAAGGCTATTTAGTAGCAGCAAATTTTATGCATCTTAATAATGAAAGAAGATTTATTTATATAACATTATCTTTTACTGTACTTTTTTTTATTGTACTCTTTTTTATGCCAACACTATGGCATAATGATGTTTTAATATCACCTGATCATATTCCCGCCCAGAATGGTGAAGTGTATAAACAGGTTGACCATAGCCATGATCATGGAGGACATCATTAATTATGTCACTTAAAAATTTTCATATTATATTTATTATGCTTACTTCTTTTTTTATGATATACTTTGCTTATTGGAGTATTCTAAAATTAATAGATTATAATGATTTAGTATATATGTTTTATTTAATTCTATCTATTGTAAGCCTCATTCTTTTATTGATTTATGCAAGAAACTTTATACGTAAATACAAAGGTCTTATAAGTTGAATTATATGATTCTTTCATTTGTATTGTTTTTTAATATTTTAAATGCTTGTGCTGTTTGTTATGGTGCACCTGATGACCCTGTTACTTTAGGAATGAATAAAGCAATATTGTTTTTATTAGGTGTTATTGTGTTTGTCTTAAGTTGTGTTTTTTATGGAATTCTTTCTTTAAAGAAGCGAGCTAACCAAATTAAAATCGAGGAATTGTAATGACTGAATATTTGCAAAAATTCATGCCTGTATTATCATCAGAAATGGGTCATTTAGGTGATGAATTAAATGGTTATGTCCATATTTTGATGTTTTTACTAATGGCTGGTTGGGGAATGTTTTTTATTTTTTGTTTAGTGAGATTTAGTAAAAAAAATAATCCTAAGGCTAATTATAAAGGGATAACAAATCATTATTCAAAATATGTTGAAATTGGGATTGTAGTATTTGAAGCTGTCTTATTGATAGGTTTTGCTATTCCTGGTTATAGTACCGTCAAATATGATAAATTATTAGATAGAACTGATAATGAATTAGAAATTAGAGTTGTTGCTCAGCAATTTGCATGGAATATTCATTATCCTGGTGAAGATGGTAAGTTTGGAACAACGAGAATCGAGCTTGTGGATGAAGAAACAAATCCTCTTGGATTAGATCGAGAAGGTTATGGAGCAGATGATATAACAACTATTAACCAGCTTCATTTACCTGTCAATAAACAGGCTAAGCTTTATATTTCTTCAAAAGATGTTATTCATAGTTTTTCACTTCCTGAGATGAGAGTGAAACAAGATGCAATTCCTGGAATGCAAGTTCCTATTTATTTTACACCGGTTATGACAACAGATGAATTTATAAAAGAAATTGTTGGTACTGAGCGTGAAGGTATGGGTTATGAAATTGCATGTGCTCAATTATGTGGAAACTCACATTATAGAATGCGTGGTTTTATGACAATACATACTCCTGAAGATTACAAGAACTGGCTATTAGAAGAAGCTGAATATTTAGAATCTGATGGTGAAGATGATTGGGATGATGAATGGTAAAATTCAAAGGCCCTTATTAAGGGCCTTTTTTTTTAAATAGATAATATGGCATTAATTACAAATAAATGGACAGGTACGGAATTCTTTAATATATATGATTTTAGTCATATAGAATTATATGTTGGGAATGCTAAACAGACTCTTTATTATTATTGTTTAGTTATGGGATTTAAACCATATGCTTATAAAGGTCCAGAAACAGGCACTAAAGACTCAGTCTCTTATGTTTTAAAAAAAAATAAAATTAATTTAATTTTAACAACACCTTTATTATCTTCACATCCAGCAAACAATTGGCTTAAAAAACATGGTGATGGTATTTGTGATATTGCGCTAGTTGTTGATAACGCTATTGAAGCACATGATTCATGTATATCGAGAGGTGCAAAATCTGCCTATAAACCAATTCTCCATAATAATAAAAAATATTGTAAAACAGGTGTAATGACCTATGGTGATGTGGTTCATTCTTTTGTTGAATCTGATTCTTATGATGGTGTATGGGCACCAGGTTTTACTGCAATTGATTTCCCGGATTTAAATGTTAATGATACAGGTCTTATAAGAATTGATCATATTGTTGGTAATGTTGAAATAAATAAAATGAACTATTGGCGTGATTATTATGAAAATATTTTTGGTTTTACAAATTTTGTTGTTTTTGATGAAACAGATATATCAACAAAATATTCATCATTGAAAAGTAGAGTTATGAGATCAAGAAATTGGAAGATTAGATTGCCTATAAATGAACCTGCCCAGGGTTTAAAAAAATCTCAAATTCAAGAGTATCTTGATTTTAATAATGGTCCAGGTGTTCAGCATGTAGCATTCTTATCTGATGATATATCAGATACAATTGATAAACTTAAAAAGAATGGTATGGATTTTCTATCAGTTCCTGATACTTATTATGAAGAATTAGAAAATAGAGTAGGGGTTATAGATGAGGAAATGAAAGTTATAAAAAAATTAAATATTTTAGTTGATAGAGATGAAGAAGGTTATTTACTTCAGCTTTTTTCTAAGCCTATTCAGGATAGACCAACATTATTCTATGAATTCATTCAAAGAAAAGGATCACGTGGTTTTGGTCAAGGTAATTTTCAAGCACTTTTTGAATCAATTGAAAGAGAACAGGAAAGAAGAGGTAATTTATAATGCCATTTTATGTTAGCCAAGGTAAAATTCCAAGCAAAAGACATACTGTTTTTAATTACAATAAAAAAATGTTATTTGAAGAACATATTAGTAGAGAAGGTTTTTCAGGAATATATTCTAATCTTTATCATCTTAAAATGCCAACTAATTTAAAAAAAGTAGGTGATTTTAATAAAGTTAGCTTTAAAAAGCTATCTTCAAAGCATAGAACTCGACATTTAGAAACTTTTAATTTGAAGAAAACTGGTGATGCCATTGATTCGAGAGAAACTTTGTTTTTTAATAATGATCTAATTATTAGTATATCTCATATTGATAGTACAATGAATTATTTTTATAGAAATGGCGCCTATGATGAATTATTATATGTACAATATGGAACAGGAGTATTAAAGTCTAATTTTGGAGACTTGAAATACAAAAGTGGAGATTATATTGTTATTCCAAAGGGTGTAATATGGCAGTTCCAAATTACTAGTAAAACAAAATTACTTATAGTTGAATCTACTTCTTCTATTAGAATTCCAAAAAAATATAAAAATTCAAGTGGCCAGCTTTTAGAATCTTCTCCATTTTGTGAAAGAGATATAAAACTGCCGGTATTGAGAAATGCAGTAAATGATACAGGTGATTTTTTAGTCAAAGTAAGGCTTAATGAAGGTATTCAACATTATATTTATGAAAATCATCCTTTTGATATTATTGGTTGGGATGGTTTTTATTATCCTTGGATTTTCAATATTAATGATTTTGAACCCATTGTCGGTAGTTTGCATCAACCACCTTCTGTACATCAAACTTTTGAATCAGATAATTTTGTTGTGTGTTCATTTGTTCCTAGACTATTTGATTTTCATAAAAATGCAATTCCAGCTCCATATCCACACTCTAATATAGATTCTGATGAATTCATCTTTTACAGTAAAGGAAATTTTATGAGTAGAAAAGGTATTCAATCAGAATCAGTGACTTATCATCCAATGGGTCTCCCGCATGGCCCTCAACCAGGTAAATATGAGGATTCTATTGGTAAAAAAAGAACAGATGAATTAGCTGTAATGATAGACACGTTTAAACCTTTAAATGTTTCAAAAACATCTAAGTCTATTGATGACAAGGATTATGCATTAAGTTGGAATAAATAATATGTCAGATGATTTTATAAAAACTATCAATTATCAAAATGAAAATGCTAAAAAGGATTTTATTGATTCTCTACGTGAATCAGGATTTGCAGTTTTATATAATCATAGTATAGACATAGAACTAATTAATACTGTATATGCTGAATGGGAGAGTTTTTTTAGTGATAGAAAAAAATATGACTATCTATTTGATTTAGAAAAACAAGACGGATATTTTCCAATGAAATCTGAAAATGCTAAAGATTCAGAAATTAAGGATCTAAAAGAATTTTATCATATTTATTTGCCTTGGGGAAGAATACCAGAATCATTAAAAAATAATACTCTCAAAGTCAGACAGGAATTAAAGAAAATTGGCGTAGAATTATTAAGATGGATTGATGATTTAGTTCCTCAAAATATTAAAGAAAATTTCTCATTGCCTCTATATGATATGGTGGAAGGAAGTACAACAAATTTACTTAGAATAATTCATTATCCTCCTTTAAGAGATGATGATGATAAGAATGCAATTAGAGCTGGAGCACATGAAGATATTAATTTAATTACTGTTTTGATCTCAGGATCAGAGCCTGGTTTGCAAGTTATTAATGCAAATGGTGATTGGGTTGATGTTAAATCTGATCCAGGATGGCTTGTTATTAATATAGGAGATATGTTACAAGAGTGCTCTGGTGGATATTATCCTTCAACAACACATAGAGTAATAAATCCAACAGGAAATAATGTTTCACGTTTTTCAATGCCTTTTTTCCTTCATCCAAGAGATGAAGTAAAATTATCAGATATTCATACTGCAAAGACATATTTAGAAGAACGATTAAAAGAATTAGGTTTAAAGTAATGATAAAAAAAATTATTATTATTTTTGTCATATTACTTTTTGGATATTTTTTTCTATCAGAATTCTTATATATAGATTCTGATCCATGTGACCTTGAGTGTGATAATTGTATAACTTCTGAACAATGTCTAAAATGTTATGAAGAATGTTATAATAGAATAGATTAAAGTCTTAATGAAAATTATAAAAATAATAATAAATGTATTTAAACCATGGTTTCGCGTTGATTCTAGAGCACTAGGTATTTATCGTATCTTGTTTGGAATATTATGTCTGTCTGACATAATAAGAAGATGGGACTTCATAGATATATTTTATACAGGTAACTCTATTATACAAGTATCAACTTCACAGAGTTCTTATAAAACATTTACTTTGTTAAATGTGTTTACTTTATCATGGGAAGTTCATTTATTTTTTATGATAGGTATGTTTTTTTCAATATTACTGATAATAGGATATAAAACTAAATTATCACAAATAATGTGTGCTATTATTATTATTAGTATACATAATAGAGCTATTATGCTTGAAAATGCCGGGGACTTTTTCATGAATTGCATGCTTGTATGGACAATATTTCTTCCTTTAGGAGTTAGTTTTAGTATTGATTCATTATCTAAAAGTTTAGGCAAGTATAATGAATATACTATAAAAGACTTAAATAACAGAAAATACGGTAGAAATATACCTGAAACATTATATTCTCTTGGATTTTTCTGTGTTTTATATCAGTTATCTACTATTTATTTTTTTACGGGTTTAGATAAAACAGGTTATGATTGGATGAATGGAACAGCTGTTTATAAAATGTTCCAATTAGATACATTTCTAACTCCAGTAGGATATATTTTAAGAGATTATATTACATTGCCAATTACAAAATTTTTCACATATAGTACATTAGGCATAGAATATTTATCTCCTTTATTATTGTTATTTCCATTTTATACTAAAATTTTACGCTCTGTATTTTTCATTACGTATGTTACATTTCATTCAGCTATAAGATTAGCAATAAAAGTTGGTCTTTTTTCATATGTCCTAATGGTTAACTTCATACTTATAATTGATAAATCAGTGTTTGATAGATTAAAAGAATATTTAATGAATAAATATAATAAAAAATATATTCTCTTTTATGACTCTGATTGTGGTTTTTGTCATTATTCAATAAGAATTATAAAACGATTAGATGTATTTGAGAGACTTGTTTTTGCAGATAGTAATAGTGAAATTGAAAAGCCTAATATTTATAATAGTCTGAATAGTTCTACCGCAATATTATATGATTTAGAGACTAAAAAATATTGGATTAAACATGAAGTCTTTGGCAAAATTTTAAATCTTATTCCATTTGGTTTTGTATTAGGTTGGGCTTTCTTTATACCTGGATTATCTAAAATCTTTTCTTATTGCTATGATTATATAGCTATAAATAGAACTAAAATCAGTTTATTCTTTGGTTTAAAATCGTGTGAGACTAATGCAAATGAAAATTATGATTATAAAACAGGTCTTGATTTACAAACAAATTTTGATAAAAACTTTTTAATTTTAGGAAAAATCCTTTCTTCAATCTTTTTATTAGTATTGTTAAGTTCAAGTATTAATTATTCACTTGCTGCTAATGATGGTGTTAATGATAGGATGGAAAAGTATGGGTTTGGAAAAAAATATTTCAGGCATAATCCTACATTAAAGAAAATTGCTTATTATCCAAGAATGATACAACGTTGGAATATGTTTTCTCCCACAGTTCTTTCATCAGATAAAACTATTATTGTAGAAGCAACTTTAGCTAATGGAGACATTATTGATCCATTTACAGGTAAAACACCTGTTTTAAATAGTGTCGATTATGAATATTTGTGGCATGGTCATAATCAATTTTGGAGAAAATTCTTTAGTCGAGTAACTAAAAAAGGTAAACAGAAATATGTTGATCGATTTGAATTATGGATGAAAAAATACAATAATCATTATTTTAAGGAAAATACTAATCAACAGCGTATTAAATCTGTTAATATCTGGGCTTTAAGTCAAAGGAATTCTGACATGAATTCTGAATCTAACTATAGAGTATCTAAAAGACTATTAAACTCAAAGTCTAAATCTTCTAAAAACAATCAAACTATTAATAAAAGAAAGAAATCAAATGATATTAAAAAAACAAAGAAATAACATATGCAAAACTATATTATTTGTGCTATTATTAAGTTTTTTCTATCCTCAATGATCTATGTGAGCAAATCCTTCATTGCCAGTTGGCAATTCTGATAGAGGTGTAGGTTTAGGTGCAGGAGAAATAATGCTTTTTGCTGATTTGA
>Ga0066849_10000375_pt1 | contig 17915 bp, 9 predicted proteins | sample ETNtaG_9_FD_65492 | JGI IMG/M metagenome (GOLD analysis project Ga0066849, IMG submission 65492) | Marine microbial and viral communities from oxygen minimum zone, Eastern Pacific Ocean - ETNP201406SV69 | ecosystem: Environmental > Aquatic > Marine > Oceanic | place: Pacific Ocean: Eastern... | reverse complement strand
CTCTTGGGATGGTGCTTCACATTACTCTCTACTCCAACATACACAGCATTACAGGCTGGTCTTCGTCCATGGCGCTTTACCTTCTTCATCACAGCCGTGGTAGTATTTGCCGCACTGCTTGGTTTCCTAATCATCGGTTGGCAGGCTCCATTTGGCGACCGGCAGGGATTGTATGCAGCAGCACTTGCATCAACGCTTTCTGCAGCGTTTGCTCTATTTCTTTCAATTCATCTCACCGGAAACTGGGATTTCTTTTTCAACCGTTCAAAAGAATGGTTTTTCGCTCTAACAATCATGACTATTTCATGCATAGGATTGTATTCCAAGACATGGTTTGCAGGAACAGGATTGTTGTTATTTCTCTTTACTCCACAAGCTCTTCAAGCAATTGGTTCCACTCGTGAAGGAAATGTTGGCGAGAAAAGTTCTGAGGAAGAGTGAAACTTTCATTCCAGTGGTGTTGTAATACATGTTCGCATGCATCTGCAAGTAAAACAGCATCATAAGAGTCAACGACGCATTTTTCGGGCAAATATGTTGCGACATCACCGACATTAACCGAAACCACTGGCGTTCCACAGGCGATGGATTCTCGAGCAACCAAAGGCCCTGACTCACGTTTTGAAGTTATGAGAGTGAGGTCAGCAACTAACATTCTATCCCATACGATTGAACGAGGCTGTAGTTTTAGCGTAGTCATGCCTACAATCCATCCACGTTGCTCCAGTAGTTCTCCAGTTTGGAGCGCAAGTAAGTGGTTCTTTTCGGGTCGTCGCGGATCTGAAGGGAACAATACATCAATACGGTCTTTCTTCCATCGACCTTTCCATTGTTTAAGTGGCTTAAGCCACTCATCTTCTACTGCGCAATGGCATGGAATCATACGAAGTTGTTCATCTGGAATGCCGACACTTTTTGCGACATCAAACAGGCGTTGAGATACAACCACCAACCGCCGAGGAGAGCCGGCCAACTTCTTGGTAATTTTAGAAAGAGACGAATGGTTCAGCCCCACATCAAAATCGTAGCCATGAACTATTCCAGTCCAAGGGACGTGGAAATACTGTGCTAAAGATTCCGCCAATATTGCCGCAGGCCAAAGAGTGTGGCATACAATTACTTCAGGCTTCCATTCTCCAAGCCAAACCTTCACTTTCTTGGTTTGCCGTCGAAGACTACGCATGGTTAATTTCGGCCAAGGGTGCTCGGGTAATGCCGTATATCGAGGGGCGAAAATCTCTACTCCTCCGTGTTCAAATTCACGAGGCGCCCGTGCAACTCCGGTCAATGTAGAACGGCGCGCCTCTTGATAGCGTAACATTCGTGGAAGTGGATTGATGACACGCACCTCATGCCCATCTTCACGCAGTGCTTGCACATGGTCGGCGACAAAGGTTCCACGCGCCGCATTGAGTGGGAGTGGGTAGAGCAAAGAAACCACAAGGATTCTCATTTGATCCTCTCGCTTCATTGTTGAAGAGCGGCCTTGATGACTTCAAGATTCTCTTGAACACTGGCCTTATCATTGAATAATCCTGAGCCGACAACACAATTGCTGACACCCCAATCTCGAAGCATAGCGATGTTGTGTGCCTTTACGCCTCCATCTATTTGGATTTGGACAGGGCGGCCACCTTCAGCGACTTGAGCATCAATGGCTTGCTTGAGTTCACGAATTTTTTGTTCCACAGTGGGGATAAATGATTGCCCACCAAATCCTGGATTAACACTCATGACCAAAACCAAATCGAGTTCGGATAACACCTCAAGAGCAGCATCTACGGGAGTGCCTGGGTTGAGAACAACGCCAACGCCTGCTCCGGCAGCTCGAATTGCAGTGACCAAACGATGCAAGTGAGTTGCAGCCTCAACATGAACAGAAAGATGATTACATCCTGCATCAATATAATCTTGAAAGCAACTTTCAGCATTTGCAATCATTAAGTGGGCATCGAAAACGGGGCCATCACCGAGTGCTTTGCGAAGAGATTTGATGACCGGTGGCCCAAACGTAAGATTCGGAACAAAATTTCCATCCATCACATCTAGGTGAAGCCAATCCAGTCCACTTTCGACAGCTTTTTGGCAAGATTGAGCAAGGTCGGCTAAGTCCGCAGTGAGGATGCTTGGTGCAATAATCATGGCTCTCCCTAATTGAAGCCAAACATCGCATTGTCAAGAGCGTTTCGTTTTTCTCATCAATCGAATCAGTACAAAGCCTCATAATCTCCACCATTGAGGCGTCATTGGTGCGACTATGGGTGAAGTAAGAGCAGTTACAGATGGAGACTTTGAAGCAACAGTGAACGGAAAAGGCTGGGTTTTGGTCGATTTCTGGGCACCTTGGTGCGGTCCTTGCAAGGCAATAGCCCCCACCCTTGAGCAAGTTGCTGGCGAACGCGATATCTTGATTGCGAAAGTTGATACTGATTCCAACCCAATGAATGCTGGCCGACTTGGAGTTCGTGGCATACCCGCCCTTTTCCTGTTCAATGAAGGCAATCTTGTAAGTCAAAAAAGTGGCGCTATGCCAAAACCACAATTGCTAAAGTGGATTGACGACCACATGAATGCAGAAGATTTCTGAATCATTCCAAGCGCTTTTTTCGTGTTTCTTTGTGCTTGCCTACATCGCGTAGCAAACGCTCTCGCAATGCTTCATGGAGCCACATACCTCCATCTAAGTCTAGAAGCAAACCGTGCTTGATGAGATTCTTTGGCGGCACCCCCTCCCAGTTCACTGCCTCAGAAAGCCTCTCCCATGGGATGGGCTTTTCTGAAACAGCAAGCGTTGAAAGCAACTCATATTCATGGATTGGCAAACCGGTCAATATTTCTTCATCAAGGAATCGCAACCAATCTTCATGGGTCGCTTGACCATACAATTCGAGTAATTCTAGAGCCAGTGGATGCCCTCCAGTGGCAGCATGAACTTCATCTACGCCAACAGAGGGTGCATGTTTCAATTGGCTGAGCCAGTTCTTGGTATCTTCAAGAGATAATCCGCTCAATGGCATTTCACAAACTACGCCACGAGTATGAACATCTCGACGATCATAGATTCTAAGTGTAGTTCTGGAGATAAACAAGAGACGAAGTGGCGCTTTCAATGAAATTTGCAATAAAGCCCCAAGCAAATCCTTTGCATTTTCTTCCATATGATGGACATCGTCTAGAACAATTAGCCAATAGGGAGGCGGCCCTCCAACTTCGTTTTTGTAACGCTCCCTAATCGTTCGTGCATCGGTGAGGTACGAGAGTAATCTACGCCGCCATGAATCAACATCGACTTTACCGCCAGGTGTTAGCGGTAGCGTTTCAATGAGGTTATATGGGTCATGAGATTCATCGATTCCGAATCTGTGAAGCAAACTTGTCGCCAAGCCTAGAGAACGATCCCAAGGTTGGCAGGGATACCAACAAATTGACAAGTACGGATCTTGTTTTATTCGTTGTTCAAGCCAATGAGCAACTAATGTTGATTTTCCAATGCCGGCGATTCCATGGACTACTGCGCAAGGTTTTCGTTCATCGAACCAATCATGAAGTGCTTGTAATTCGTCAGTTCTTCCATGGACAGGACGCGTGGTTGGAGGTTTGTTGTGATAGGTTGCATGCGCACCCGTCATCGGGGTAAGGCGGCCAGGTTTTGGAATCTCGGAACTATTCTTCTTGCTGATAATTCCAAATCGAATATCTCCAAATGTCAATACTCCTTCATGCTGGGCATGCATGAGCACTTGTAGGAGTGTGATGTCCGCAGCCAATCGCTCTGGTGCTTCTCTTGCCTCAATTTCCAACAATTCACCTTCATTATTGCGCAGCAACACCTTAATTGAGCCCAAATCTTTTGTCAATTGTTCTGCTAATTCTTGCCCACGTTGAGTTAATTGCCAAGTTTTTTGACGGCGGTCTTCGCCTCGTATCGTACGTGTGTGTTCTGAAACTGCTTCATCGCGAAGTAAGTTTCTCATTGCACGGCTAACATTTGGTGGATGCTGAGCGCATGCTTCAGCAATTCCCGGTCGCGTAAGTTCGGGTCCGACGACATATCGGTCGGATTGTTCAATCTGTCCACCCAAGTGCAGCAAAACGCGGTCTTGAACCGCGACACTGACCTTTGGTAAACCATCGCTCATACATCTGCTATGATGCGTGCTATCTCAATCCTTCCGTTCCAAGTCCACAATGAGATAATATTTTTCTTATAATTGTCGTGAAATAACACGCCATTATTAGTCAAAATCAAGGAGTAATTTCGTAAGAGTCGACGGTGAAATCGGGCATTCGCGCGCAATTAGCATGAACATTTAGACCATAACCCCTTTTAGTAATGAATAGTCCCGTAATCATGGATTCTTCACGCAGAGCCTTTTTCTTAGTTTTTTTAATGCTAATTATGGCCTTATCGCCACTTGCTTCTGCTGCGGATTCTGATGGCGATGGCGTTGATGATTCGGTAGATGATTGCCCATGGTCTGCAGGCACTTCTAGTGTAGATAGAGACGGCTGCCCTGACCGTGATGGTGATGGTACATCGGACTTGAATGATGGATGGACAACTACCAATCCAAATTTCCAAAACGAATTTACAACATCATCCAGTAGCGATTACACAGATGTCGACTTTTCCCCAGATGGAGAATTCATAGTCACATCTGCCGATGATGGATTCGTCCGAATATGGAATGCAACAACCCATGTGAATACTGTATCGGCAGCGGCTGGCACGGATGTTACTTCTGTTTCTTTTTCTCCCGATGGCCTATATGTTGCAGCCGGACTGGATGATGATACTATGAATATATACTACTCTAGTAATCTCACTTCTCTTCATGGCGCAGTCAATGTCGATGTTGGAAGTGGAGATTATGTTAACGACGTCGAATTTTCTCCAGACAGCACTCTTGTGGCAGTATCAATTGGCCGGTCTGGCAACTCAGGCACCAATGGACAAGTGTTCCTCATCAAAGTGGCTGATGGCCTTAAGTTAGGCAATGGGATGAATCCTAATGGCGAAGATAGGTTTTACGATTCTGCTTTCTCACCCGATGGTGAATTGATTGCATTGGCAGGTAATGGTGACTTTTACATTGTCAATGTCACCTCAAGGGCTACGGTCTATACATTGACTAACCCGCCTGGGACAGTGAATGCAATTGCTTGGTCTTCAGATGGATCCTATATCTCGATGTGCGGCGGCTGGGAAGGCGGCGCTTCAAGTTTTGACATGTATGAATTTTCAGGCACTTCTTGGGTTAGAATTTGGGAGAAGTCGATGACAACCTCATGCTACTCGACAGATTTTTCTTACGACAGTAGTCAAGTTGGAGCCGGAATGGGTTATTATCAGGGCGATGGAGCGACTGCGCGGATATACGACTCCGATACAGGTGTTCAAATTGACGCATTTAGCGGCCCTCGCCCAGGCGGTTGTACCAGCAGTGGAGGAGGAAATAACTGTGGAACAATCAACGGTCTTTCTTGGAGTCCAGACAGCACCCACATTGTAACCGCTCATAGCCGAAACGACGAAGGCGTTTACTATTGGTATGCTGACCTCGATGAAGATAATGATGGCTACAACACTACAGACCAAGGCGATGGCGTCGTTGATGCGTTCCCAAGTGAAGCCTCTCAATGGAATGATACAGATGACGATGGCTATGGCGATAACCAAGCCCCAGCCTTCCAACCAGATGCCTGCTTAACAATTCCGGGAACTTCGACTGAAGACCGATTTGGTTGCCCTGATGCCGATGGTGACGGTTGGTCTGACGAAGGTGACCTCTATCCAGCCGATGGACAGCAATGGGCTGATTCCGACGGCGATGGTTATGGCGACAATTATTACTTTGACCTCAATGGAGCACAACTCCACCTGAACCAATCGGGCGATGCATTCCCGAATGATGCAACGCAATGGAACGATACTGATGGCGATGACCGAGGTGACAATTACCAAAACGCATCGTGGGATAATTTCCGAGCACCTGAATGGCCAGGCATGCTTCTTTCAGTAGCAAACAATGTCGACGCTTTCCCGCTTGACCGAACTCAGTGGGCCGATACCGATGGCGATTGGGTTGGCGATGAACAAATGAGCGACCGTGCTGATGGTTGCCCAACCATTTGGGGAGATTCTCAATACGACCGCCTTGGTTGTGCTGATACTGATGGAGATGGATGGTCAGACCCAGACGCTGGATGGCCCGCAACAGCCGATTGTTATGGTGCAGATGCTTTCCCTAACGACCCTACTCAATGGTGTGATGAAGATGGTGACGGATTTGGCAGTAATCAATCCGGAAACAATGCGGATGAATGTCCAAATCAAGCTGGAACTTCCAGTGAAGACCGTATCGGCTGTGCTGACCGAGACGGCGACGGATACTCAAATGCAGGCGACCCATTCCCCGATGACAGTACGCAATGGTCGGACCGTGATGGAGATAACCGCGGAGACAATCAATCCGGAAACAATGCGGATATTTTCCCTGACGACACAACTCAATGGAAAGACGCCGATGGCGATGGCTATGGCGACAATCAAGGTGGATTAAATGGTGACGCATTCCCGAATGATCCAAATCAATGGGAAGATACCGATGGCGATGGCTATGGCGACAATTTTGTTGATGAAGATAACGACGGAGTATCCGAAGGTAATTCCGATGTCTGCCCACTTGTTAATGGCGATTCAACCAACCCCGAAACACGAGGATGTGCCGATACTGACCGAGATGGATTTGTCGACCCTTCTGACGCATTCCCTACGGACCCGTTCCAATGGGCAGATTCTGATGGTGATGGATGGGGCGACAACACGGGAGTTCCAAGTGGCGATGATTGCGTCGATGTCTATGGTAAATCATTCGAAAATAACCGTCATGGTTGCCCCGATTTAGATTTTGATGGCTGGGCAGATGTTGATGATGCATTCCCGAACGACACCTTGCAATGGAAAGATTCAGATGGTGATGGATGGGGCGATAATTACGATTGGTTTAACGATACTATCCAAGACTTGGACAATCCTGGCCAAACCATCACAATCCGTAATCAAACCGGCGATGCATTCCCCAACATTGACGACCAATGGTCCGACATGGATGGCGACGGATGGGGCGACAACCAAACCAGTTTCTATCAACCAGATGCATTCCCATTCGAATCCTCTCAGTGGAATGACTTTGATGGTGATGGCTATGGCGATAACAGCGTATATGATCCCGATGGCGATGAAGGGCCGCTCGAGCCTCAAAGTGCATTTGAACCCGATTCTTGCCGTAAAGAATACGGAGAATCAAACCTCGAAGAATACGGATGCCCCGACAGCGATGCTGACGGTAGGGCTGATTTGTATGACCCATGCCCATGGGACCCAGAGGTTACCAACGGAGTACTCACCGGTCCTAACGCTGTAACATGTAAGATTACTTCTGACCCGAATGCAAATAATGCTGATGGCGGCGGCGGTCTTGATTTTGGTTCAACAACAACATTATTTGTCATGGGAGGCTCAATAGTATTCCTTTTGGCATTGATTTTCGTAGCTCAACTGGCTAAGGCTTCTTCGAAGCGTAAATCTTCAGCAGAGCGAGCAGAAGAGCGAAAGATGGATATCGCTTTCTCGGAAGAAGAAGAACGCCGTCTTGCTTGGATTGATCATTATGTGGCAGCAGGCCAACTTGACGAGGCACGTGCCCTTGGTTGGACTGAACAACAAGCGACTCCACAATGGAAGCAGCATGAAATGGAACAGCAAGCAGCAACAGATGCATCGGTTCCAACAATGTTTGACCTCAATCAACTTTGAAACGCGCCTCTTCGATACACATCGTATGCACCGCTGACCTTTCAAGTAATGAGGGATACTGCTTGTTCATGGCCGGCGATACGCGTAGCACCGTTGCTCTTCTCGCGTCGCTGTTATTGTTATCTTCATTGCCACTTCTTTCTGGAGCAGAAACGTCAGAAACAGTTTTTGGAATTGAAGAAACTTCGACTCAGTTAAATGAATGGTATGCTGCTGGAGATACGGTTGAAATAACTGCAATGTTCACCAATAGTGGTATACAGACATCAATCGAAAATGACCCATCCTGTGGCGTTGTATTACGCGTCAACGATGCTCTTGGGACTATGCTTGTTGATGGAACACCTGCATGCCGAGGCCAGTCTCAAAGTATTGACTTGGCTGAAAGCGAAACATATTCTTTTGACGCCTTGACTTGGAATCTTCAACTCGATGATGGGCAGTATGTGGAACCCGGAATTTATACAGTTTCTGCCTACCATTCAGCCACTCAATCCATTGCTTCAATAGACATTCAAGTTCAAACACCAGTTGATGTATCAACTGAACTCGCTTTGAATCTTGAAGTCAGTAGTAGATTAAACCCAATTCAATTGAATGAGGAAGTTATTCTTGGAGTGACGCTCAGTAACCCAACTGCTCAAGCAGTGCCTCTTCCTTCAAACGATGGATGCCTTATCGAACTGAGTATCAATGAAGAATCATCTCTTGCAATGCCTTGTTTTGCAAATTTTGACTCACTCGAACCATATGAACAAACTTTACTGGGCCATATATTGCTCAAAGACGCCTCATTGATTCAAGGTACCAACACCATTCAAGCAAGTCTCCCGTCTCAACTTTTGTTGAATACGATGACATTTACTTTGGACCAAATCGATTCAATCGACACATCTTTTCAAAGCACACTTCTGACCGAAGTCATTCAAGAAGGAAATGAGGCGAAAATTTACTCACATGGCGATATCTATTCCTCCAGCCTTCTTATGACGAATACAGAAACAGAAACAGTTTCTCTTCAGTTTACCAATACATGCCGTGCTGAAATGTGGATTATTGATGATAGCGGTGATGTTGTTTTTGACAGTCGAATGTTGAAGAACTGTAACGCTGTGGAACTAGATTACATTCTTGACCAAAACGAGCAAGTGCAATTCAGCCTACCTGATTGGACTTTTACTGACCTTGAGGGATGTGAAATCGCATCAGGAGAATACACACTCGTAGCTGAAATACCTGAATTCCACTTGTCAAGTATTCAAAGTATTCATTATGAAAAAGTTGCTTCAGCTGGATGTAATGACCCTCTTCGGGTCGAAATGAACCCTGAGGTTTATTCCATTGAAGGCGGATTTGACTTGACCCTTGAAGTCACTCCTTTTGATGGCGATGTTGATATGCGCTGGATTGGACCTTGTGCAGTCATGGTATCAATTATTGACTTATCGACAATTGAAGAAGTGCATTCTCAAGCATCGATGTGCGATTACTATGATGGGCGGCATTTTGTCCTCCCCTCAGGAGCGCCCCCTCTTGAACTTCAGATTGGTTCAGTAGATATGGTTGATATGGAACTACAACCGCTCCCTGAAGGGCAGTATCAAATGATATTGAGTCTTGAAACAAATCCTCAAACACGGGCAGGTTTCGTCTTTTCATGGCCACTTGTTGATGAAGAAACAACAATGGAACAATCTGTAGAAGTGATTGTCGAACAACAACCACGACTTGTGAGTGGAACATGGTCGGGATTACAAACAGATCAAGGTACATGCTGGATGCTTGAGTCTCCGGATGAAGGACAATTGTTACTTTCAAGTGCTATTCTTGGGCAATGGGCCCCAAGTCAAGGATTGAGTGGAACATACACCATCGTTGATGCTCCAGCCCATCGTGCGTGTGAGAATTTCCAAGCCGCCTCTTTCCAAGTTCGTGATGTTGAAATCGAATCACAACCGCAAACTATCGAACCAGTGGCTGAACAATCTAATCCTGAAGTTCAATTGAGTATTCAAGAACAGGCTGAATCACTCGTCCCCCCTGTTATTTTTGTCGTGACTACTGGCTCTCTACTTTCTCTTTTGTTCACCTTTGTATTGAGTAATGAAACGCTTAGGATTCCTTCAACCACTGCTGGATTGTGGCTTCTTGGCCTGCTTGGTCGTACCCATGAAACAACTGATGGCCGATATCAGAGAGGTCGCTTGATGGGGTACCTCACTGCGAACCCAGGATGTCATTTCCGTGCTCTCATGGCTGCATTGGAGATGAGCAATGGTCAAATCACTCATCACCTCCGTATTCTTGAATCAGAAGAAGGAATTTGGCGCAGAAAAGATGGCCGCTTGGTGCGATATTATCCGTTGACAAATTCCCTTTATCCGGGGATGAATGAAGATGATTTACCAGTTCCACCACTTTCTCCTGACCCCAACAGCCTACAGGGTAAGATTCTCACATTACTTGACCGCGATGGTCCATTGGGTGAATTCCCAACACAAGCCGAGTTAGCAGTTAGATTGGAGAAGAGCCAGCAACTTGTTTCACACCATTTGCGAACATTGCAAAAGTTTGGATTGGTTGAGAAAAGAAAAATGGGTATAAAGAATCGTTACAAATTAACTAGAGAGGCAATTTTCCTCTTAGAGACGAATACTGATTTCACTCGTGAAGATTAACTTCTCGTTGAATTCCTTGATGCTCAATCGACCATTCTATTTCAGTCCAGCCTTGTTGTTTTGCAAGTTCATACACCACTTCTCGGTCATGGCCGTCGTTGAAAAGAACACCAACAACACCTCCAGCACCGGCGCCCATTACTTTCCAAGCCATGATTGATTTTTGAAATTGTAAAGGTTTGAGGAATTTTTCAAAGGGTGCATTAAATTCTCTTCCCAACAAATTGACACTCCAACTTCCTCGATACAAACTGTGCGCAAAACGCTCCTTTGATTCATCTTGAATTGCTTCAAGCATTTCTCCAGTCATGTAGGCAATACGGTCAAGGCCATCTTTGATGCCTTGATCTCCAGTCTCGAATTTTGACCACACTTCTTGATGCAAATCCCCTGAAACATGAGATATGCCACTGTCAAAAAGCAGAAGGTTTCTCTCAATCCAAGAAAGAAATTCTGGAGATGGATTCAACGGTGTTGAACGAACTGATTCACCGTCAAATTCAAGGTACTGAAGTCCACCAAGTGCACTAGCCCATTGGTCTTGTCTACCACCAGTATTTCCGAGTAATGATTCGAACTGGAATGCAAGTTCAGCGATTTCTTCTGGAGTGCGGCCATCTCCTGATATTGCCGATAATAGAGCGACATTCATCGCTCCTGAAGTACCAAGCCCTGAGCCAATCGGCATATCAGAACTATATTTTACAGATATTCGACGCTCATCGTCGATATGCATTTCTGCAGTAATGTAGCGATTGATTGCGATATTGATGACCTGGCCTTTTTTTTGAGAACAATATGTTGGTACATCAGTCCATCCTCCGGTAAGGTCGATTCGGACTGGAACACGTACGGTGACAGTCTTGGCCATGAATACCCGAGAATTTCCACCCTCATGAAGAGTGGCATTCAAGTCAAATGGTTGATACGGAGGTTTGTCTCGCAAGGCATTTGGTGTCATTATGGCTGATGAATATACTCCTGTCGATGAAGTTGCATGGCAACAGAAGTGGGATGAGGCGAATATTTTTGACTGTAATATGGCCGATGAACGACCAAAATTTTACTGTTTAGAAATGTACCCCTATCCTTCCGGAAAAATGCATATGGGTCACGTTCGTAATTATTCAATTGGAGATGCAGTAGCTCGAAATAAGAGAATGATGGGCTTCAATGTTCTATATCCAATCGGTTTTGATTCGTTCGGAATGCCAGCAGAAAATGCTGCTAGAGATGAAGGTGGCCACCCTTATGAAATCACAGAACGAAACATGGCTTCAATCACCCAGCAAATCAAACGTATGGGTTTTTCATACGATTGGCGACGGCAAGTCAAAAGTCATGACCCACGATACTACAAGTGGACTCAATATTTCTTCAGCCAATTTTACCAAAAAGGTTTGGCGTATCGAGAATTTGCACCGGTAAACTGGTGCAGTCAATGCGTGACCGTTTTGGCAAACGAACAGGTCAAAGCAGGTCGCTGCTGGCGATGCAATGGTCCAGTAACACAAAAAGAAATGAATCAATGGTTTTTTGACACTCCTCAATATGCTCAAGAACTCGTTGATGGATTAGAAACAGTTGCTTACCCAGAAAACGTCAAGTCGTTGCAAAAAGATTGGTTAGGGCGCTCTGAAGGTGCTGAAATTAGTTTCAAAGTCAATGATTCTGAACTTGTAATAGAAGTTTTTACGACTCGTCCAGATACATTGTTTGGTGTGACTTTTGTAACGCTTGCCCCTGAACATCCAATGGCTGAACAACTCGTCCAGGGAACAAAATATGAAACCGGTTGGAAAGCACTCTATGACGAAGTATCGGTCATGTCCGAATTTGACCGAATAAAAAATATGAACAAAAAGAAGGGTGTACCTTCTGGTCGTTATGCTACACACCCCCTAACTGGAGAACAGATTCCGATTTGGATTGGAAATTTCGTTATTGCATCGTATGGAACGGGTGCGGTAATGGCTGTCCCCGGTCACGATGAACGAGATTTCGATTTTGCTCAAACTTTTGATATTCCAGTAAAACGTGTATTGTCAATGACCGAAGATGCGGACCCTTTAGCGCCACTTGAAGCAGCGGAAACTGATTTCGGGTGGATGGTAAATTCGCCGATTGAAGGCTTTGATGGATTGTATGGCGAAGAGGCAATGAAAGCGATTACCGATGCATTAGAATCCCAAGGAATCGGAAAACAAACCCTCAATTGGAAAATCCGCCCATGGTTAATTTCTCGCCAACGCTACTGGGGTACTCCAATTCCAATTATTCACTGTGAAGATTGTGGCGTTGTACTTGTTCCAGAATCCGATTTGCCTGTTGAGTTGCCCACCGATGTCGTATTCGCAACTGGAAATCCGTTGGAAACTTCAGAATCATTTGTTAATGTTGATTGTCCAACATGTGGGAAGGCAGCACGTCGAGAAACAGATACAATGGATACATTTGTCGATTCTTCATGGTATTTTATGCGCTATACAGATTCAATGAATGATGATATATTCTTTGAACCTGAAACAGTAAATCATTTCATGAATGTTGATTTTTATTGTGGTGGAATCGAGCATGCACAAATGCATTTAATCTATGCACGCTTTTTCACTAAAGCTCTTCGAGATTTAGGGCTTCATTCAATTGATGAACCATTTAACAAATTGTTGTGCCAAGGAATGGTAAATGCGCCAGCACCATGGTGTGAATCGTGCCAGTTAACCTTCTCAGTAGGTCATGCAGATACCCCTTGTCCACATTGTGATGGTCCACTAACCAACCGTTCAGCCAAAATGAGTAAATCCCTTGGAAACACAGTTTCTCCAGGACTAATGATTGAAAAGTATGGTGCAGATACGGTTCGATTATTCATTCTCTTTTCTGCCAACCCAACCGCTGGAATGGATTGGTCGGACACGGCAATTGCTTCGAATCATCGTGTTATGATCCAAATGGCTTCCATGCCAAGCCGCCTACTTGCATGGAATGGTAGTGCTTCTTCGATGGACACTTGGATGCTCGGCCGTTTAAAGCAGCGTTGTGAAGAATTCCAGATTGCTATGGAACATTTTGATTTACGCCGCGCTGTAGAAATTTCTCATTACGACCTCATTAAAGACATCAATTGGTATGTGCGAAGAGGAGGAGAAAATGCTCAACTAGGTCTCCAAATCATCAAAACTTGGACCCACCTTGTCTCAGTTTCAACACCGCACTTGGCAGAGGAATGGTGGCAAACCATTGGCATGGAAGGATTGGTCTGCGGTACTGAAATGGAAATACTTGCTCCAATTTCAGCAGATGAGCAATCCGCTCTAGATTGTGAAACATTACTTCGAAGTGTGCTTGATTCGGCTCGAAGAATCAAAGATGTTGCTGAACGCCACCTCGACGGACCGGCTCAATCTGCTATTGTGGTTGTTTCTCCAACATGGAAACGAACAATGGCAGTTGAAGCACTTGACTTCATTGAGCAAGGAGGTAGTCCCAAAAAATTCGTTGCTCACCTTTCCCAAATGGAAATGACTCAAGGTGAACGAAAGGGTGAAATTATCGGTTATTGGGGCAAAAAGATGTTGCCTCAAGTCTTCAAGTGGGACGATGCATCCCGTGTACTTTTGAGAAGTGAACTTGATGAAGTCGAGGCATTATCCCAGCGAGCACATTTCATCGCTGAAGAATTAGGTCTTCAGTCGGTACAAGTCGTACTCGGTGAATCTCCAGAAGATGAAACAGGTCGAGCAGGTGGCTCTGTCCCACTTGCTCCAGCCATTGTTTATTCTTAATCAGCGCTTTTGCCATTCGGTTCCAGTCCACCAAAGAGTTGAACCATCATCCATTGCTCTCCAGGTGTAGCCAGCCTCATCTGTCCATTGTTGCAGAACAGTAGGTTCTGCCACAACAGCAGGTTGTTGCACAACAGGCTCCTGATAGGTTTGTTGAACTGGTTGTTGAACGACTGGTTGTTGGTATGTCTGTTGGACGGATTGAATAGGTGTAGGCATAGATGGTTGAGTGAAATCCTTTGGACCATCGTCTTCCTCACTTCCACGATTTCGCAAAAAGAGAACAGTTACAGCTATACCGCCAAGCAAAATCACAACAATCACGATAATTGTCATCATTTGCTTTTGAGCAGCCTCATCATCAGCCGCTTTCTCAGCCGCAAGGTTTTCTGCAATCAGTTGAGCATTATTTCCAACACCATCGCCATCTGCATCTAGTGTCTCGCTAGCATCATTTGGGAATGCATCAGCGTTGTCACCAACGCCATCACCATCAGAGTCGAGCGTTTCTGTAGCATCATTAGGGAATGCATCAGCATTATCTCCTACGTCATCACCATCGGTGTCGAGTGTTTCTGTAGCATCGAATGGGAATGCGTCAGCGTTGTCACCAACTGTGTCATTATCAGAGTCGAGCGTTTCTGTAGCATCATCAGGGAATGCATCAGCGTTGTCACCAACCGTGTCATTATCGGAGTCGAGTGTTTCTGTAGCATCATCAGGGAATGCATCAGCGTTGTCACCAACTGTGTCATTATCAGAGTCGAGCGTTTCTGTAGCATCATCAGGGAATGCATCAGCGTTGTCACCAACCGTGTCATTATCAGAGTCGAGCGTTTCTGTAGCATCATTAGGGAATGCATCAGCATTATCTCCTACGCCATCTTCATCGGAGTCGAGTGTTTCTGTAGCATCATCAGGGAACGCATCAGTATTATCTCCTACGCCATCTTCATCGGAATCGAGCGTTTCTGTAGCATCATCAGGGAATGCATCTGCGTTGTTTCCAACGCCATCACCATCAGAGTCGAGCGTTTCTGTAGCATCATTAGGGAATGCATCACCATTATCTCCAACGCCATCACCATCGGTGTCGAGCGTTTCTGTAGCATCATTAGGGAATATATCTGCATTATCTCCAACACCATCTCCATCGGTGTCTAGTGTCTCGCTAGCATCATCAGGGAATGCATCACCATTATCTCCAACGCCATCACCATCAGTGTCGGTCGTCTCGCTAGCATCATCAGGAAATACATCTGCATTATCTCCAACGCCATCACCATCAGTGTCAGTCGTCTCAGAAGCATCATTAGGGAAATCATCGTCCATATCCATCGTTCCATCACCATCGGTGTCGATGTCGATAATCACGGCACTATCAGGGCAATCTTCTGTTGAACCGAAGTCTTTTCCATCATTTGGAGTCACCGAAACAGTCCATGTTTCACCAACAGAAGTAGCGGATGCAGGCAAATTCATCAGGTCATTATAGGCTGGGACAAGAACACCATCTTTCGACCATCGAATTTGTGAATTAGATTCTGAATCTCCATCTGCATCATCAAAGATGTATGAGATCATAATTGTCTCATCAACGGGGACATTGCCTTCGGGCATGAGTCTCAAATTCAACGCCATCGGAGGTTGATTTTGTGGAACGTTTTCAGCTATTGTTGCCGTTGTCGTATCCCAAGAATCACCCGAATTTTGGCCGTTTGCATCTGCTTGAAGAACTGCCAAAGCCACATTCACAGAACCGCTACCAGAAGCAGGGGCCGTCCAATCCATGGTCCAACTTAGAGCGCCGGAACCAGAGTGTGTTGCACTTGGGCCTGAAAGCAGAACAAGTGAACCGGCATTGGAAAGCAAACCCTTGTTTACTTGGAGTGAAAATCCACCAACGAAGGATTGAGAACCACCGCTTCCATCTATGATGATAGAATAGGTTGTTCCCGGTGTGTAAGTGGTTGGAAAGTTATGATTTGCAGTTATACCGTTACCACCATTATAATGGCAAGTACACCCCGCACTTGCTTGATTATGCTTTCCAGAAGCAGAACCCTCAATTGACGGGGCACCAGCAATGAGGACGAGTAATGCAGCACTAAGTAGGACTCTTAGAATAGGTGACACATATCGGGGTTGTGTTTCTTATTCATGTATGTTTGTCTTTGATGTTAGGCTTATTCTTGCTCACTATCCGTTGCTTTATTTGCGAATTCTTCTGTCTTTGGAAAGTCCTTTGGACGTGGTGGTGGTAGTTTAGATGAGGAAGCAGTAATTGGTTTATTGCTAAAATAAAATGCTGCACCGAGGAATAAAGCAGCAAAAATGTACAAGGCCTTAGTCATGCTATTACCACCGTTTGACGAAGTATCATCAGATGCTGTGTTTCCAGAATCGGTTTCACATCCGGCCAAATCAACAATCTTTCCTGCAATGGTATTTAGACATAAATCAATCGCGTTTGGAATGCCGTCGAGGTCATCATCAAGTTGATATTGGCTGCAGCCAGTGATTCCGACCTGCTGCCCATAGATTGTCCCAAGACACAGGTCTGTGGAATCAAGTACGCCGTCTTCATCGTCATCAAGGTCTTCAACGCTGTCGATACACCCGTCTCCATCCTTATCCTGTCCAGGCGCAGCGACCCCCATCAATCCAGTAGGGCAATTATCTACGGCGTCATTAACGCCATCTTGGTCGTCGTCTACATCTTCACTAAGGTCACGACATCCATCACCATCATAATCATCGATTGATGCACTTGAAGACCAACGAACTTCACCGCGAGGGCATGAATCGTCAGCATCTCCAACCCCATCTTCATCATCATCTAAATCCGTTAGAGAATCATGGCATCCATCTTGGTCATGGTCATTGATTGTTGTTGATGTCCACATAGGAGTATCCTGGGGGCAATTATCCGTTGGATTAGCAATACCATCCCCATCTTCATCAATATCACAAATATCACCAATATTATCGTCATCTAAATCGAGTTGTTCGACATTTGCATCGGTTGGACAATTGTCCATTTGGTCAACAAATCCGTCTCCATCAGTATCAATATCGGCACACCCATCACCTTCTGTATCTACCTCTGGGGTAGATCTCCAACCTATTGGCCCCAAGGGGCAAAGGTCATTGTGATCAAAAATAGTATCTTCGTCATCATCAAAATCTTCTCCATCATCTTGACATCCATCGCCATCATGGTCGGTTCCAGGTTCTGAAAACCAGCCGAATTCGCCCTGAGGACAATCATCGACATCATCCAAGACATTGTCATTATCATCATCATCATCACATGCATCACCTTGGAGGTCATTATCTAGATTGGTTTGGTCACTATTGGAAATACGAGGGCAATTGTCTTCACCATCCAATAAACCATCATTATCGCGGTCTATTTGATAAAGCCAAGTTCCGGAATCGAAACCACCCAAACTGGAAGAAGTAGTGAAACCTACTTCAAGCGACCCAGAGAATATGAAGGAGAGTAAGGGCGACCCATCTAGGCCTAAGGAAATGGCCATTGGCTCGTCGTTTCCACTGCCTCCGGCTTGAATCGCCCATTCCCATGTATTGTTTGAAAGCAATTCAGCTAGGAAAATATCATTGTGTGTG